>JABLTQ010130853.1_pt1 | contig 18889 bp, 16 predicted proteins | sample 7160101 | NCBI WGS metagenome assembly JABLTQ01 (sample SAMN14651228, study PRJNA627086) | human gut metagenome | isolation source: feces | host: Homo sapiens
AAGATTCAAAAGGGATCTGTCTTTAATAAAATAACCTCTTAGATGTTTTGGAATGGTAAAGACGATATGACGATGCTTGGCATCGAGAGCGATAGAGGAAATATGTGCAGCACGCAATTTAGCCTCTTTGGTACCACAAGAATTATAGAGCTTAGACTAGCACTAAAAAGGTAATAATCTTCAAAGATTATTACCATGTGGACAAAATTTATTTTTCCCCTTTTTTATAAAGAAAATATTTTTTCAAAGATAGGATCTTATTCATCAAAGGTAAGTGCAGATTATATAATGGATATTATATTCTTTATTGTTTAAAAATAACTATAATATTAACTTAATTGAAAAGATTGAAAGAGCAAAAAATATTCAAAATATAGAATTTTTAAAAAATTAAAACAACGATTTTCTTTTAGTAAATCTTACTAGAAGGAACGTTGTTTTTTTATTCACATAAGCGTATAATAGAGGTAGTCTAAAAGAATTGGGGGAAACCAGAAATGTACAAAATAGTCAAAAAAGAAAGACTAAATGATGTTGTTGAATTAATGGAAGTTCATGCTCCAATGGTTGCTAGAAAGTGCGAACCAGGTCAATTCATTATTTTAAGAGTTGGTGAAGATGGAGAAAGAATTCCTTTAACAATTGCTGATTATGATCGAGAAGCTGAAACAATTACAATTATTTATCAAATTGTAGGTTTTTCAACTCGTCAATTAGCAAAATTAAACGAAGGTGATGAAATCACTGACTTTGTTGGACCTTTAGGTGTACCAACTGATTTACATAAATCAAATCATGTTGTTGGTATTGCCGGTGGGGTTGGTAGTGCACCATTATATCCACAACTTAAAAAATTAGCTGAAATGGGTGTAGATGTGGATGTTATCATTGGTGGACGTGAAGCACAATATGTATTATGGGCAGATAAGTTTAAAGCTTTCTGTAAAAATGTATATGTGATGACAGATGATGGATCTTTAGGAGAAAAAGGATTTGGAACTGTTAAATTACAAGAATTAATTGATAGTGGTGATCCAATTGATGAAGTTATCGCTATTGGACCAGTACCTATGATGAAAGCTGTTGTTGGGGTAACAAAACCTCATAATTTAAAAACAATGGTTTCATTAAACCCTATTATGATTGATGGTACAGGTATGTGTGGATGCTGCCGTGTTACTGTTGATGGTAAAATTAAATTCGCATGTGTTGATGGACCAGACTTTGATGGTTTATCAGTAGACTTTGATGAATTAATGGCTCGCCAAAGAATGTTTAAAGAAGAAGAACATCAAGTAGATGCGAATGCAGATCGTATTTGTAATTTAATGGGAGGTGCAAAATAATGCCTAATATGTCACCAAATAAGGTTAAAATGCCTGAACAAGATCCTAATGTAAGAAATAAAAACTTTGAAGAAGTTTCTTTAGGATATACAAAAGAACAAGCTATGGAAGAAGCAACTCGTTGCTTAAACTGTAAAAAACCATTCTGTATGGATGGGTGTCCAGTAGGAGTACCAATTCCTGAATTCATTCATCATGTTGCTGAAGGTGAATTTGAAGAAGCTTATCAAACAATTACAAGAGAAAATGCATTACCTGCAATTTGTGGACGTGTTTGTCCTCAAGAAAATCAATGTGAAGGTAAATGTGTTAGAGGAATTAAAACTGAATCAGTAGGAATCGGACGATTAGAAAGATTCGTTGCTGATTATCATAGAGAACATGGAAAACCTGCAGAATTAAAAATTGAAAAAAATGGTAAAAAAGTTGCTGTTATTGGATCAGGACCTGCTGGTATTACATGTGCTGGTGAATTAGCTAAAAAAGGTTATGATGTGACTGTTTTTGAAGCATTACATAAAACAGGTGGGGTATTATCTTATGGTATTCCAGAATTCAGATTACCTAAAAAATTAGTACAAAGCGAAGTAGACGGTGTTGCTGCTTTAGGTGTAGATTTCGAAACAAATGTTGTTGTAGGACGTTCAATTACAATTGATGAATTACAAGAACAAGGATATCAAGGAATCTTCGTAGGTAGTGGTGCTGGTTTACCACGTTTCCAAGGAATTCCTGGGGAAAACTTAAACGGTGTTTATGCAGCGAACGAATTCTTAACTCGTGTTAACTTAATGAAAGGATATCAATTCCCAGATCATCCAACTCCAGTTAAAGTAACAGATACAGTATGTGTTATCGGTGCTGGTAACGTTGCTATGGATGCCGCAAGAACTGCAAAACGTTTAGGAGCTAAAAACGTATATATTGTTTATCGTCGTGGACCTGAAGAAGTTCCTGCTCGTGCTGAAGAAGTACATCACGCTAAAGAAGAAGGAATTATCTTCAAATTATTAACTAATCCAGTTAAAATTGAAGGTGAAGATGGATGGGTTAAATCTATGGAATGTGTTGAAATGGAATTAGGTGAACCTGATGCATCTGGAAGAAGAAGACCAATCGCTAAAGAAGGATCTAACTTCACAATTGAAACAGGAACAGTTATTGTTGCTATTGGACAAAGTCCAAACCCATTGATTAGACATACAACTCCTGGTTTAGATTGCCAATCTTGGGGTGGAATTATCGTTGATGAAGATTCAATGAAAACATCTAAAGATGGTGTTTATGCAGGGGGAGATGTTGTTACTGGTGCAGCAACAGTTATCTTAGCTATGGGTGCTGGTAAAAAAGCTGCTAAAGCAATGGATGAATATCTACAAAATAAATAGTATTTAAAAAGTCAATTCACATTACGAATTGACTTTTTCTTTGGCTGTCATTAAATATAAAATGATGTTTTCGCATAAAGCTAGAATAACAATCATATTTATTTTTGGAATAAGTAAACAAATAAGTTCTATACATATTGTAATTTTTGCTTTTTTATTTATAAATGGAATATATTTAAAAAATAACATAAATAGTATTCCAAGTGGAATAAATAATAATAAGAAATACGAACTTAAATATTTATAAGAAAGCATAGATAGAAAAAATATTAAATTGGAAGATACAAAACATTTAACAGGACTATCACAATGATATCCACCTAAATTCACTCTTAATCCGGAAAATGCTAACATCCAAACTAGTGTCATAAGTCCTTCATGTAAACATAATCCTAGAATAAATATAAATATATTAACGATTGAATTAAATATTAAAACTTGTTGACCATACTTATATACTTCATAATCTTGATCAAAATCATATTTATCATAAATTTTCTCTAACATCATCATCTGTTCCTTTTAATAAAAATTTCATGTAATAAATACCATCTTTATAAATGTTCTTTTTCTTAACAATTAAATTAGATTCAATTTTACATCTATCATAATTATAAAAATCATTTTCTGAATAAAGTTCAACTAACGTATAAATGCCTTGACCTTTAATGTGCAAAGTTATTTCATTATGTCTTTTAACATAATCTAATATTTCAGAAATAACATCAATAAAATCTAAATCATCATATTTTTCATTTTGACTAATCTCAAAGAAAGGTTTAATACTTATATTATCATCTTGTAACCTATTGATTTTTACAGAAATCAAAATATCAAATACTGGATTTTTAGATGCAACTAATTTTTGGTAAGTGTTTTTAGATTGATATTGTTCAATAGCTTTGGATATTTTTGGATTGGTATCGTTGTTTAAGTGTTTAATGTGTTCTAATATCCAATGAATACGATGTTTCTTATCATCAATATCATAACTAATGTTTTGTATGAGACGTAAACTTTGTTTTATATATTTTTCTTTTTGTAATTGTTTTTCATATTGCATCTTTTCTGTGTATATTCGGTTTAGATAAATACCATTTATGATTATTAAAATGAAAACAGTTAATAATAAGGCGCAAACAATAAATTCACTGTAAGTAACTGATGGATTTATAACAGCATATCCCATTATACCAAATATAATTAGTACAATTATTTCAGTAATAATGACTAAAATATACTGATTATTTGGAATGGGAAAATTAAATTTTAAGTGTTCCAATAACCAGCAGGTTATAAGAATCAAAAATAATTTAGAAGTTATACCAGCACAAATAAGATATATAAATTCATATCCCATATTTTTGAGTCTTCCAAATAAACAATAAGATATGTAAGGATATATAGACATTAGAAATATGTATCCTGCTAAGATAAATACATCACCAAATTGTATTTTCTTTTTATCATAAATTATGAATAGATAGCTTATAATAAAGTAACTAATTAATATTAAGAAACCATTTTCTCTTAAAATATCACATAATTCACATATTAAGAATAAAGAAGTAAGTAGAAGACAAAACTGCTTTCTACTTGAAAATGAGTAATAAAGGTAAACGAAAGCAGTAAGTGTAAATACTTCTACAAAATTAAGAAATATACTATAAGCTACCATTGAGTAAATAATCCTGATAAGTTAGTTTGAATTTCTTTTTATATGTTTTACCTATATTGATTTCTTTCTTGTTTCTTAAGATAATATATTTTGTATTAGCGTCATAGACAAAATCTAAATTAATAAGATAGGATCTATGTACTTGAATGATATTGTTATTATTAAGTTGTTTTTGGAATTCTTTAATTTTTTCCTTAAATTTATATTCACCATCTAGTGTGACAATTTTTAAGTAATGACCATCAGCTTCTATGTAGATAATATCACTGGTATTAATACGTACGTGTTTTTCTCTAGCGTTAATGACTATAAAACTTGTATTTTCTAAATGTTCTTTAAACATTTTAAAGAAGATAGACATATCTTCATTTAAATGATCTTTTCTAATGAAATAAAATGGTTGAAGTTCCATAGATTTATGAACAAAGTTGTTGTTCATGGTCACAAAAACAATAAGTGCTTTAGGAAACCTCTTTTTAAGTTCTATAGAAAAATCGATACCATTTATTGATTTACTTAAATGAACATCTATAAAAATAATTTGGTAGTCTTTTGTGTTATCAATCTCTTCAAAGTGATCCCCTAGACAAAAGAAATGGGCATCAGTGAATAGATTGTTATTTTTGAGTATATCAACAAACACCTCTACTAAAGTATTTGTATCCTCTAAAATCAAAATATTCATAATGATGCCACCTTCCTTATTTGTTTAAATTCTTTAATTGTTCGGGTTTGTCGAATTCATATAAATCAAAGATTGATTCAGATGAAGCACTAAAGTAGGCAACTCCCTTTAACAATGTAAAGTATTTTTCAATTAAATAGTTTATCATAATTACCTCCTTAAGTGTACTTTATATTTGACATAGATATGAAGTCAATAGAATGCGCATGAAAGAATAGTTATTGTTCCTGAAGGTATCTTTTATAATGCGTAAAATGCACGATTTAATTGTTAACATGAATTAAAAGGGTGACGGATAATGAATGTTAATGAGATAATTATGAATAAAAGAATAGAAAGAGGCGTTTCTAGAAAAGAGCTTGCAGAGGGCTTAGGAGTAAGTGAGAGTACTATTTATAGAATTGAAACAAATCCTAATTTAAATCCCAATAATAAATTAGTAAAAAGAATTTATGATATTTTACGTATGAATGTAACGATTATTGTGGATGATGCACCAATATATGATGAGCATGCACATGAGATAGATTTTGAATCATATAGTCCTACAAGTAAAAGTATTATTTTTAAAACGATTGCAAAAGAGGAAAAAATGAAGAAGCTAAAAGAAAAATAGTTATCAAATGATAGCTATTTTTTAAGATAATGTGATTTTTGTAATTGTATTGTTTGAAAGCGTGTAGGTCATTTTAACTGTTTTATTTTCACTATAGGCAATATATTGATTGTTCACTTCTTTGTGATTTTCGTAATCTAAATTATTTTTTTCTAAACCAACGTAGAAATTACCTTCAACTTTGTAATGATCTGTAAATAGTTCTACTTTTTTAACTTTATTCTTTTTATTTAAAGTAATTTGAATAGAATCATTATAATAAACTGTATCATTATTCTTTTTTGATTCTATATACTGATCACCAATATAATCATTTATATGATTTATCTTAGAATCCTTTGTAATTCCACGACCATCTTCAACGATAATTGTAAAACCAATATCATTATTTGTAAGAAGTTCTTCAGTTTTAGTGTCTTCCTTTTTTGAACAACCACATAATAATAAAATAAAACAACAAATAAAGAGTATTTTAGATTTCATAGAATTCCTCCTTTAAATAATTGTACTAAATATTTGATTTTTATTAAAGTAAAGATTTATAGACAAAATGTTAATCCTTAGAGCATATCTTCTTCTTATCTCATGTTATGATGAATAAAAGGATGAAAGATTATATGACACTTGGAGAACGTATTCAAAAATATCGGAAAATGAAGGGATTATCGCAAGAAGAATTACATATATCAAGACAAACAATATCAAAATGGGAAAGTAATCAGTCATCGCCTGATATACAAAGTTGTAAGGCTATGGCTGATGTTTTTGGCATCTCTTTAGAAGAACTTTTAGATGAAAGCAAAAAAATAAAAACGGATCAAAGTACTAATCATCGAAATATGATTATTATCTTTGGAATTGTTATTTTTGTAGTTATTATTATGGAAAGTTATGTAGCAGTTAAGATGAGTGAGAGAATGGATGCATTGGAAGAAGCAAATTCTTCGTTGCAACAACAAATCAATGACTTTTATGGTGATCAACCAATTTCACTAAATACAAATTCTATTTGTTCTTATTTTAGTGGTTATATCAGTGATATTAAAAAGGATAGTTATAATATAAATATTGATTTGATTTTAAAAAATTATCAAGATAATACAACAGCACAAGTTATTTTTAAAACAGATAAAGATACATATACACTTTCTTTAAATAAAGAAGAAGATCATTTTAATGGAACAATAAATCTTCCTATTCAAATCATTCAATCTGCACAACTTATTTCCCAAACAAATGGTGAAACAAATTTGGAAGTATTAGATATAGATGTGAACTTTGAAAACTATTTAGATGAAGATACTGTGATGGTTGAATATACGTATACAAATGAAATGGGAATAAAAAAGAAACAAGAAGCAACAGCTCAACTTAAAAAGAATTGGCAAGGATATTATTTGGCATGGAAATAAAAAATTAGTATGATAATTATATTTTAATTTATTTAATTCCCAATCATTATCTTATATAATTTTTCTATAGATAGAGCGAAATTGCTTATAGGAGGCCATTATGAAAAAAGATCTACTTATGACAATTCAATATAAAGACATGGGCCCTTTTTCGCTTTTTATTTTTTAATTTGAAACATATCTTTTCTAAGATATGTTTTTTTTACAATCAAAAGGAGGATTAAAGATGCCAAAAAGAGAAGATATTAACACAGTATTAGTCATTGGTTCAGGACCAATTATTATTGGTCAAGCATGTGAATTTGATTATTCAGGAACACAAGCTTGTAAAGCATTAAGAGGATTAGGGTATAAAATTGTTTTAGTCAATTCTAACCCAGCTACAATTATGACAGATCCAGAAACTGCAGATGTGACATATATTGAACCATTGAATGTAGAAAGATTAACACAAATCATTGAAAAAGAAAGACCAGATGCTTTACTTCCTAACTTAGGTGGACAATCAGCTTTAAATCTATGTTCTGAATTAAGTAATGCCGGAGTTTTAGACGAATATAACGTTCAAGTATTAGGGGTAAAAGTAGATGCTATTGAACGTGGAGAAGACCGTTTAGAATTCAAAAAAGCCATGAATGAACTTGGTATTGAAATGGCAAGAAGTGAAATTGCAAATACGGTTGATGAAGCTTTAGCTATTGCTGATAAATTAGGCTATCCAGTAGTTGTAAGACCTGCCTATACAATGGGTGGAGCAGGTGGAGGACTTGTTTACAATGTTGATGAATTAAAAACAGTTGTAAATAGAGGGTTGCAAGCAAGTTTAGTACACCAATGCTTAATTGAAGAATCTATTTTAGGATGGGAAGAATTAGAATTAGAAGTTGTAAGAGATGCTAAAAATAACATGATTACAATTTGTTTTATTGAAAATATTGATCCATTAGGAGTACATACTGGAGATTCTTTCTGTAGTGCACCAATGCTTACAATTTCAAAAGAAGTGCAAAATCGTTTACAAGAACAAGCTTATCGTATTGTTGAATCAATTGGAGTTATTGGAGGTACAAATGTTCAATTCGCTCATGATCCAGTAACAGATCGTATTGTTGTTATTGAAATCAATCCAAGAACATCACGTTCATCTGCTTTAGCTTCTAAAGCGACAGGTTTCCCTATTGCTTTAATTTCAGCAATGTTAGCGGCTGGACTTACATTAGATGAAATTCCATGTGGTAAATATGGAACATTAGATAAATATTATCCTGATGGAGATTATGTTGTTATTAAGTTTGCACGTTGGGCTTTTGAAAAATTCAAAGGAGCAGAAGATAAACTTGGTACACAAATGAAAGCTGTTGGGGAAGTTATGAGTATTGGTAAAACTTATAAAGAAGCTTTTCAAAAAGCAATTCGTTCTTTAGAAACAGGACGTTATGGTTTAGGATATGCAAAGAACTTTAATGATTTATCTAAAGATGAATTATTAAAATTATTAATTAATCCAACAAGTGAAAGACAATTCATTATGTATGAAGCTTTAAGAAAAGGAGCTACTGTTAATGAATTATTTGAACTTACAAAAATTAAACATTATTTCATTGAACAAATGAAAGAACTCGTTGAAGAAGAAGAAAAAATTGCTTCTTATAAAGGAAATCAATTACCAGATGACGTTTTAAAACAAGCAAAGAAAGATGGATTTGCTGATAAATATATTTCTAAGTTATTAGATGTTGAAGAAAAAGAAATTAGAAATCAAAGACTTGCTATGGGTATGCATCAAGTCTGGGAACCAGTTCATGTATCAAGTACAAAAGATAGTTCTTATTATTACTCTACATATAATGGAAAAGATCAAGATGAAGTTTCAAATAATAAAAAAATCATGATCTTAGGTGGAGGACCTAACAGAATTGGTCAAGGTATTGAATTTGATTATTGCTGTGTTCATGCTTCTCTTGCCTTAAAGAAATTAGGATTTGAAACAATCATTGTTAACTGTAACCCAGAAACAGTTTCAACAGATTATGATACATCTGATAAACTTTATTTTGAACCATTAACATTAGAAGATGTTTTAAGTATTCATGAAAAAGAAAAACCATTAGGAGTCATTGCTCAATTTGGTGGACAAACACCATTAAATCTTGCAAGTCAATTAAAAGAAAATGGTGTAAATATCTTAGGAACAACACCTGAAACAATTGATATGGCAGAAGATCGTGACTTATTTAATGAAATGATGGAAAAATTAGAAATTCCAATGCCTGAATCAGGAATGGCTGTAACAATCGATGATGCTTTAGAAATCGCTCAAAGAATTGGTTATCCATTAATGGTAAGACCATCTTACGTATTAGGTGGTAGAGGTATGGAAGTTGTTTACGATGATGATTCATTAAAACAATATATGGCAGCTGCTGTTGGGGTAACACCTGATCGTCCTATCTTAATTGACCGTTTCTTAAATGATGCGATGGAATGTGAAGCAGATGCTATTTCTGATGGAGAAAATGTTTTTGTGCCTGCTGTTATGGAACATATTGAACTTGCTGGTATTCACTCAGGGGACTCAGCATGTATTTTACCATCTAAACATATTCCAGTAAGACATGTACAAACAATAAAAGAATATACTAAGAAAATTGCTAGAGAAATGAATGTACGTGGTTTAATGAATATGCAATATGCGATTGCTGATGATAAAGTTTATGTTTTAGAAGCAAATCCACGTGCTTCAAGAACAGTACCTTTAGTATCTAAGGTATGTAACATCAACATGGTAAAACTTGCAACAGATATCGTTACGCGTGAACTTACAGGTAGACCATCACCTGTTAAAGATTTAAAAGATAGAAAGATTCCTCATATTGGTGTAAAACAAGCTGTTTTCCCATTCAATATGTTCCCTGAAGTTGATCCAATTCTAGGGCCTGAAATGAGATCAACAGGAGAAGTATTAGGTTTAGCTAATTCTTATGGAGCTGCTATCTTTAAAGCTGAAGAAGCTACTCAAACAAAATTACCAACATCTGGTCGTGTTTTAATTTCTGTCTCTGATAGAGATAAAAAAGATGTTGTTGCTCTTGCTAGAAAATATTATGATGCAGGATTTGAAATTGTGGCTACAGGTAAAACATTTGAATTAATCAATAGCAATAACATTCCAGCTATCAAAATTAAAAAGATCAAAGAAGGTCGTCCAAATATTGCAGATGCTCTTACAAATGGTGAACTTGATATGGTAATCAATACGCCACATGGTAAAGAATCTGCACATGATGATAGTTATATTAGAAAAACAGCTATTAAAATGAAAATTCCATACATGACAAACATTGCTGCTGCAAATGCAGCTGTAGAAGGTATCTTAGAAGCTGAAATTCATGGAACACATGAAGTAAAATCACTTCAAGAATATCATAAAGCAATTAAAGATTAATATGAATGATTGTTAGGAAGTCATAAGATTTCCTAACAATTTTTTTATTTTTACAAAAAAGAAGAAAAAATAAAAAAAGAGCGAATAAATAAGTAGGAGGACTACTTATGGAAACAATCAATAAAATAACAACGAGTAAACAAACAACAATGTATGATCATTTATGTAAGATGATCATAGGAAATGAAGAAGTATTATCAAGAATCATAAAGGCAGCTGTAGATGAAGCAAATCATTTAAATGTTGAAGAAATTAGAAGACTAATAAAAGGAGTACATATAGGTGATCTAATAGTTAATCCACATTTTCATCTTGTAGATAAAAAGGGCTTCATCAAAGATGAAGGTATGGTTTATTATGATATTTTATGTTATATTGATGTACCACAAGAAGATGGAAAGAATATACGGGTTTATTTATATGTAGAAATACAAAATAATCCTTATCCAGGGTATTCTATTATTACCAGAGGATATGCTTATGTTTCAAGAATAGTATCAGAGCAATGGGGAAGCGAATATGATGATAAAAACTATGATGGGATGAAGAAGGTCTATTCATTATGAATCATGCCAAAGGCACCAAAAAGAAAAGATGGGCATATGAATGTCTATGAAACAAACGAAAGGATTATTTGTGGAACGACAGTAGAAGAAAAAGAAATTTATGACAAGGGAGTAATTCTTGCGATATACTTAAACAAAGAACATGATGAATTGTTGACACCATTGATGGTCCTTCTAAATAATGTATTAGATTATAAGGGAAAGCAAAGAATTATAGAAGAATATGGATTGAATACAAAGAAAATAGAAAGTGAGGTTAAAGATATGTGTGATTTAGGTGAAAGCATTGTCTTAGAAGCAAGAAATGAAGGCAAACAAATAGAACGTAAAGAAAAGAATATAGCGCATGTAAAAAAACTAATGATAGGATTACAAATGTCATTTAAAGAAGCAATTAACTTATTAGAAATACCTGAAAAGGAAGTAAAAGAAATAGAAAAGTATTTTCAATCATAGAAAGAGAGTAAAATCTCTTTTTTCTTATACTAAAAAAATGTTAATAAAATAAAATTACATATTAATAAAAAATTATAAATTGGTGTTGAAAAATGTTATCAAATCTACTATACTATTCAAGAACAAAAGGAGATGAGGGCTATGTTACAACAAAGTGTCAAATATGATTGCTTACAATTGAATACGAGTACCTCATTTTTATATTCTCATTGTTTCTAACATATCATTTTTAATTGATATGTTTTTTTATAACAAAAAAAGGAGGAAAATATATGAAAGCCTATTTAATCTTAGAAGATGGAAACGTATTTGAAGGTGAAAGCGTAGGAGCTGACAAAGAAGTTGTCAGTGAATTTGTATTTAATACTTCGATGACAGGATATGTAGAAGTACTGACAGATCCTTCATATGCAGGACAATCAGTTGTTATGACATATCCATTGATTGGAAACTATGGAGTATGTTTAGAAGATCAAGAATCTACAAAACCTTATGTTGAAGGATTTGTTGTAAATGAACTTGCAAGACTTGGAAGTAACTTTAGAAAAAATGTTGATTTAAAAGATTATTTAATTGAACATGATATTCCTTGTATTCAAGGAATTGATACAAGACATTTAACTAAAATTATTAGAAATAAAGGTTGTATGAATGGAATGATTACAACAACAAAATATGATGATTTAAGTGAAGTGATGGAAAAAATACATAACTTTAAAGTAACTGGTGTCGTTGAAAGAACAACATGTGACAAACCTTATACAGTAGGTAGTGGAGATCGAAAAGTTGCTTTATTAGATTTTGGTGCTAAGAAGAATATTGCTAAATCACTTGCAAAGAGAAATATAGAAGTCACAGTTTATCCAGCATCTACTCCTGCAAGTACAATCATTGAAGGAAACTATGATGGAGTGATGTTATCAAATGGTCCTGGAGATCCAAGCGAAAATGTTGAAATCATTAAAGAAGTTAAAAAACTATCTGAAAGTGGTTTACCAATCTTTGCAATCTGTTTAGGACATCAATTGATGGCTTTAGCTCATGGTTTTAAAACAGAAAAATTAAAATATGGACACCATGGTGCAAATCATCCTGTTAAAGATTTAAATACAGGTCGTGTTTATATTTCTACACAAAATCATAACTATGTAATTTGTGATGATTCTATTGATCGAAATATCGCAAAACCTTGGTTTATTAATGTAAATGACCAAACAATTGAAGGTGTTGAATATATTGGTAAAAATATTAAAACAGTACAATTTCATCCAGAAGCATGTGCTGGTCCATTAGATACAGATGCTTTATTTGATGAATTTGAAAAAATGATGGAGGGTAAATAAGATGGCAAGAGATTTAAGTATAAAAAAAGTATTAGTTATCGGGGCAGGGCCTATCATCCTTGGTCAAGCAGCAGAATTCGATTATGCTGGAACACAAGCATGTCGTGCTTTAAGAGAAGAAGGGGTAGAAGTTGTTTTAATTAACTCAAACCCAGCAACTATCATGACAGATGCTGATATCGCAGATAAAGTTTATATCGAACCATTAACTGTACCTGTTGTTAAAAAATTAATCATGGAAGAAAAACCAGATAGCATTTTACCAACATTAGGTGGACAAAATGCATTAAACATCGCTATGGCTTTAGCGGATGAAGGATTCTTAGAAGAACACAATGTTCGTACAATTGGGACAAATACAGATACCATCAAACTTGCAGAAGATCGTTTAGAATTTAAAAACTTAATGGAAAGAATTAACGAACCATGTGCTGCATCCATCGTTGTTAACCATGTTAATGACGCTTTAGAATTTGCAGAAAAAATTGGTTATCCAGTTGTTGTAAGACCTGCTTATACTTTAGGTGGTACTGGTGGAGGTATTGCAAATAATGAAAAAGAACTTCATGATATTTGTTCAAATGGTTTACGTCTATCAAGAGTAAGTCAATGTTTAATTGAAAGATGTATTGCTGGATGGAAAGAAATCGAGTATGAAGTAATGAGAGATAGTGTAGGAAACTGCATTACTGTATGTAACATGGAAAACTTAGATCCTGTTGGTGTTCATACAGGAGATAGTATTGTTGTGGCACCAAGCCAAACTTTATCAGATAAAGAATATCAAATGTTACGTTCATCAGCTTTAAATATTATTACAGCTTTAAATATTGAAGGTGGATGTAACGTACAATATGCATTAAATCCAAATAGCTTTGAATATTGTGTTATCGAAGTAAACCCACGTGTTTCTCGTTCATCAGCTTTAGCTTCTAAAGCAACAGGTTATCCAATTGCTAAATTAGCGGCTAAAATTGCTTTAGGATATACCTTAGATGAAATCAAAAATGCCGTTACAGGTAAAACATACGCTTCTTATGAACCAACATTAGACTATGTTGTATGTAAAATTCCTAAATGGCCATTTGATAAATTCGTTGATGCTTCAAGAAAATTAGGAACACAAATGAAAGCAACTGGAGAAGTTATGTCAATCTGTAATAACTTTGAAGGAGCTTTAATGAAAGCTTTACGTTCTCTTGAACAAAATGTTTTCTACTTACATTTAGATGCCTTTACAAAATTAACACATGATGAATTAAAACAAAAATTAAAAGATGTTGATGATCAACGTATCTTTGCAGTAGCTGAATCCTTAAGAAAAGGAATTACTGAACAAGAAATCCATGAAATTACTAAAATTGATGTTTGGTTCATTGATAAAATCAAACATTTAGTAGAAATGGAAGAAAGAATTAAAACAGAAGAATTAACAGTTGATTTATTAAAACAAGCAAAAAGATTACAATTCCCAGATAGAGTCATTGCTGAATTAACTGGAAAAACAGAACAAGAAATTCATCAAATGCGTAAAGAAAATAATATTGTTTCAGCTTATAAAGTTGTTGATACATGTGCGGCAGAATTTGATGCACAAACACCTTATTACTATTCAATTCAAGGTGGAGTGAACGAAGTAGAACCTCAAAGAGAAAAGAAAAAAATCATGGTTTTAGGATCAGGACCAATTCGTATAGGACAAGGTATCGAATTCGATTACTGTTCGGTACATTGTGTATGGGCCTTAAAAGCAGCAGGATACGATACAATTATTGTTAATAACAACCCTGAAACAGTATCAACTGACTTTGATATTGCAGATCGTTTATATTTTGAACCATTAACTGCTGAAGATGTAGAAAGCATTGTTGATATTGAAAAACCAGATGGAGCCATCGTGCAATTTGGGGGACAAACAGCCATTAAACTTACAAAAGCTTTAACAGATATGGGTGTTAAAATCTTAGGAACAGATGCTGATGATGTAGATGCAGCTGAAGATAGAGAAAGATTTGATGAAATTCTTGAAAAATGTCATATTGACCGTCCAAGAGGTTCAACAGTCTTTACAACAGAAGAAGCCATTGAAGTTGCTAATAAATTAGGATATCCAGTTTTAGTAAGACCATCTTATGTATTAGGTGGTGCTGGTATGGAAATTGCCTTAAATGATGGTGATATTAAAAAGTTCATGAAAATCATTAATAGACAATACCAAGAACATCCAATCTTAATTGATAAATACTTATCTGGTAAAGAAGTTGAAGTTGATGCAGTTTGTGATGGACATGGTATCTTAATTCCAGGTATTATGGAACACGTTGAACGTGCGGGGGTTCACTCTGGAGATAGTATTTCTGTTTACCCACCACAAAAAATCAAACAAGAAATCAAAGATGTTATCGTTGATTATACAAAACGTCTTGCTAAAGCATTACATGTTGTGGGATTAATCAATATTCAATTCATTGTTTATGAAGATCAAGTTTATGTTATTGAAGTTAACCCAAGATCTTCAAGAACAATTCCTTATATTTCAAAAGTTACAGATATCCCAATTGTTGCCATTGCTACAAAAGCAATTATGGGACATACAATTGAAGAACAAGGATATTCTTATGGAATTGTTCCGGAAAAAGAAACAATTGCAGTTAAAATGCCAGTGTTCTCATTTGAAAAAATCAAAGGTGCAGAAATTTCTTTAGGACCTGAAATGAAATCAACAGGTGAAGTTTTAGGTATTTCTAAAAACTTAGATGAAGCTATTTATAAAGCATTCATGGGAACAGGTATTCAATTACCTAAGAGAAAGAATATCATTTGTACAATTAAAGATTCTTCTAAAGAAGAATTCTTACCAATTGCTAAACAATATTATATGTTTGGTTATGATTTATATGCAACAGAAGGAACATATAAATTCTTAAAAGAACATGATGTACCTGTACATTTTGTCAATCGTATCTGTGAAAAAACAAATACAATCTTTGACTTAATGTTTACGGATACAGTTGATTTAGTAATCGATATTCCAACAAGAAATGATAACTTAAAAGATGGCTTCTTAATTAGACGTTTTGCCGTAGAAGCAGGTATTCCAATTTATACGTCACTTGATACAGCAAAAGCACTTATTGATTCACTTGAAAAACGTAAACAAGGTGTACCATCATTAATTGATATTACAAAATTAAGATAAAACTAAAAAGAACAATGTAGTAATACTAAAGCATTGTTCTTTTTTATATGAAAAATTAGGTTATATCTTATTGGATATAACCTAATTCTTTACATGCATAATAAATACCATCTTCATCAATAGAAGTTGTCACAAAATCACTTAATCTCTTTAAATCACTATTTCCTTGTCCCATACAAATAGAAAACGATGCATGCTTAAACATTTCAACATCATTTAAAGAATCACCAAAAGCGACATAATTATCTATATTCCATAACTTCATAAAATAAGCAATACCTGTTGCTTTAGAAATGCCTTTGATTGTAATATCTGCATAACTACTTTCACCAACCATTACATCTAATTCATCAATAGCTTTAAATTCTTGATAATCATATCCTAAAGGACCATAGGCAATCATGGCACCTACTTCTTGATTTGTATATGTACCTACAGTTGGAATAGGATTATTGAAATAATTACATGAGCGAATGACATCTTCATTTGGTTCCATATTAATAATTCTTGGTGTACATTTAAGTGCTAAAGGAATGTTATGTTTTTTAGAAGCTTCTAGAGCTTTTAAAACCACTTCTCGAGAAAGATTTTCTTTGTGAATTAAATTTAAATCTTTATCTAATAAAGCTTGTCCACTATTACATACATAGCCATCAAAAGCAAAAGTATCATAAATATGTGTATTTTTTAAAGAATCCACACTTCTTCCTGTTGAAACTAGTAAAAGATGTCCTTTTTCTCTTAATAAGTTTAAAGCTTTAACAGTGCTTTCTGGTACTTGATGATCTGTGGTTGTTCTTAAAGTACCATCAATATCAAAACAAAACAATTTCTTCATTATTTACCTTGAGGGAAAAATCTTGCAAGTGAATTTGCGACTGCTGAAATAGGCATTGTTTGAACCACAATTTTACCAGGGCCAGTAACCACTGTATTAAATAATCCCTCTCCTCCTAAAAATTTATTTTTTAAACCAGGAACTGATTGGATATCCATTTTACAAGTAGCATCCATCATTGCAAGATAACCGGTATCAATCACCATTTGTTGACCTGGTAGTAAATTATATTCTACGGTACTTCCATCAATTTCAATAAAACATGTTCCGTGTCCTGAAATCTTTGTTAAAATAAAACCTTCACCACCAAATATACCAGAAGAAAATTTCTTATTAAAGCAAACCGATGTTTCTACATTTTCTTCACTAGCTAGAAAAGCAGATTTTTGAATGATGACTTCTTTTCCAGGCTCTACATCAATAGCGACAATTTTTCCAGGGAAACTTGAGGCAAAGGCAATCAAACCATCTTTGTTTGCCGTATAACTATTTCTAAATAAAGTTTCACCAGAAAACATTCTACCGATGATTTTACCAGCACCACCACCATTTGTTTCCATTTTCATACATGGATCCATCCAGGCCATAGCACCACTATCACTAATCATTTTTTCACCTTTATTTAAATGACAAATAACAACAGGGAGAGTATCTCCAACAATTTCGTATTCCATAATCTTTCTCCTTTTATAAAGCAACACAGACAGGTTGAATAATATCTAAAGTATTTCCTGCAGGTTTGATTTCTTCTTTTTCTTCATCAAATGTGTAAAGCTCCAAACGATCATCTTCTTGACTAGCAACAACAATATAACGATCATCAATAATATTAAAATCACGAGGTCCTTTTCCAGTATGCACCATATAAAGTAAAGTGATTTTTCCAGTTTCTTGATTCACACGATAAAGGACAATACTATCATGACCTCTATTAGAAACAATAATATGTTTACCACTTGATGTCATATGAATAGCAGCAGCACTTGAAAAGCCATGGAAATGACGAGGTACACAATGAATAACTTGAATCAAAGTAAAGTGTCCATCTTCATATTGATAAACCATAATACTATTTGCAATTTCGTTAACAAGATAACAATATTTACCATCATGAGAAAAAATCATATGACGAGGCCCACTACCAGGAATCACAGATTGACTTAATGATGTTTCTTGTAATTTTTCATTAATAAATTCATACATAATAATTTTATCAGCACCTAGGTCAACACTGTAAAGATATTTATGATCAGGAGTAATTCCTACATAATGAGCATGAGGACTTGTTTGTCTTTTAAGTAAATCAATTCCTGAACCATGATGGTGAACAACTGAAAGTTTATCTCCAATTTTATGATCCTTTAAAGGGAAAGCAGCTGTTGCTCCAACGTGATAATTGGCTGTAAATAAATATTTTTGATCAGGACTTAAACATAAATGAGTATAAGAACGACCATGGGAATTATAAAAAGAAAGTTGTTTTAAATCATCTTCTTCAATATGATAACTTGCGACACCTCCTCCTTCACCAACACGTGCATCTTTTAAAGATACATAAAGATAATCATCTTTTTTAATAACATAAGAAGGAAAATCTTCGGTAGGAATATGTTTATTTAAATGAAGTTCATTTTTAGTTTCATCTAGAGTACATACATAAAGACCTTTTTCTTTTCCTTTAGCGTAACTTGATACGTAAAAACGATACACAAAATCGCCTCCTTTTGAAATAATTGTACCATAAATTAATACAAAAAAGCTTTCTATATAAGAAAAATAATAAAGTAAAAAAAGTTTGATAATAAGCGAATAATAAAAAAGTGTCTATAAAACGAAAGATATAAATCTTTCGTTTTAGTTTTCAAATATTTATTTTTGTATTACAATAATTTATGGGAATAGAGAAACAATCTTATA
>JABLTQ010019144.1_pt1 | contig 18884 bp, 18 predicted proteins | sample 7160101 | NCBI WGS metagenome assembly JABLTQ01 (sample SAMN14651228, study PRJNA627086) | human gut metagenome | isolation source: feces | host: Homo sapiens
AACCACGCGGTAAAGGTGCTGGTGATGACGTTGCCATAGGGGTTATTCAAAAAGTAAAAGTTGGTGTGCAGGGGTTTGTTAAGAAAATAGATGGGCAGGGCCGAGCCGAACAAAAAGGCCAGCACCTGCGGCACCCGGCGCACGCTGGGGCGGTATCCGCCCGCCACCAGCAGCACAGGGTAGAGCACCAGCAGGGCGTGGATGCTGACCGAGTGCAGGTTGATGAGGGTGAACCACCCGGGCACATCCCGCCAGCTGGGGCACAGCAGAGCCAGTGCCGCGCCGGGGATGCACAGGGCGTACAGCTCCTCCTTGCACCAGCTGCGGTCGGTGAGGGTGTTGTACAGGCAGACGAACACGTTGATGCTGCACAGGTGCAGCGGCAGATAGCTCCAGTTCCACTGGCCGGTGCAGGCCATGCCCAGCAGCAGGGCGGCCTCGTCGGCCAGCAGGGCCGCCGTGACCCCCACCAGAATGTGCCGCCGGATGCGCGGCGTGCTGCGGCGGTACCACCACACCATGCACAGAAGGAACAAAGCCGACAGCGCCAGCTCTATGAGATGGACAGTACCGAACAGCGGGTAGCACTCATAGCCCGCACCGTATTCGGCGGCGGTGATGTCATAGGATTTCCAGAAGTCAGACATGGAACGTCCCCTCCCTTTTTGACCCTATCATAGCACAGCGGGCAGGATACAGAAAAGGTATTTTTTACAAAATGCGCCAAAGATGGTGCATTCTTTGCCAAGCTGTGGTATCTTATAAAACGTATAGAATTGAGATCTGCGTACAGACGCACAGGAGGGAATTTTTATGACACTGGAAACCGGTATCCGCGGCGAGCAGAGCGTGCCCGTCACTGCTGAAAACACCGCAAAAACCATGGGCAGCGGCACGCTGGACGTGTTTGCCACCCCGGCCCTGGTGGCCCTGGCCGAAAAGACCTGTTGGATGAGCGTGGCCCCGGCTCTGGCCGAGGGCGACGGCACCGTAGGCACAAAGCTGGAACTGGAGCACACTGCTCCCACCCCCGTGGGCATGACTGTGACCTGCGAGAGCGAGCTGGTGGCTGTGGAAGGCCGCAAGCTCACCTTCAAAGTGAGCCTGCACGACGAAAAAGGCCCGGTGGGCGGCGGCACCCACGAGCGCTTTGTGATCCACAACGACAAGTTTGCGGCCAAGGCGGAGGCAAAGAAGAACTGAAAAAGGCTTCCCCCAAGGGGGAAGGCTAAGGCTCCCTCTTTGACGGAGGGAGTTCTTCCGGTTCCAGCCGCAGCGGCGGCGGGTCCTCGGCCAGCAGCTGCTGTTCGGCGTGGGCCTGTGCGTCCTGCAGCAGCTGTACGGCCTGCACGCTGGCGCGGAACAGCTCAAAATACATCGCTTTGTAATCCGGCACGGCCCCACTCCCCTTTTGCATTCCGTGGGGATAGTCTGCCCCGCAGCACGGGGCCTGATACGCTGCCGGAACGAATCGCCTGAAACGAAAAGGAATCATTATGAAAAACAAGAATCTGTCCTGGGCGGCGGCACTGTTCGTGTTTGCCCTGCTGCTGTGGTGCACGGCAGCCACTCCCGGCAAGATCGCCGACCCGTCTACCTACACCTGTGCGGTGTACAGCACCTTCTTCTCGCTGCTGCCGCCGGTCATTGCCATTGTGCTGGCCCTGAACACCAAGGAGGTGTACACCTCCCTGCTGGTGGGCATCGCCTCGGGCGCACTGCTGTATGCCAACGGAAACCTGGAACTGGCCCTGAATACCCTCTTCTTCCACGAAGAGGGCGGCATGATCGCCAAACTGTCCGACAGCAGCAATGTGGGCATCCTGGTGTTCCTGGTCATGCTGGGCATCCTGGTGGCCCTGATGAACAAGGCCGGCGGCTCGGCCGCCTTTGGCCGCTGGGCATCGAAGCACATCCACTCCCGGGCGGGCGCACAGTTTGCCACCCTGCTGCTGGGTGTGATGATCTTTGTGGACGACTATTTCAACTGCCTGACCGTGGGTTCGGTCATGCGCCCGGTCACCGACCGGCAGAAGGTGTCCCGCGCCAAGCTGGCCTACCTCATCGACGCCACGGCGGCCCCCATCTGCATCATTGCGCCGGTGTCCAGCTGGGCGGCGGCGGTCACCTCCAGCGTGCCGGAGGGGTCTGGCATCAACGGCTTCACCATGTTCCTGCGCACCATCCCCTACAACTACTATGCTCTGCTTACCGTCGTCATGAGCCTGTTCCTCATCTTCACCGGCACGGACTTCGGCTCCATGAAGCTCCATGAGGACAACGCGAAAAACGGCGACCTGTTCACCACCGAGGACCGCCCCTACGGCGACGACGTGGACGACGGCACCGAGACGAAGGGCCATGTTGTGGACCTGATTGCACCGGTGCTGGTGCTGATCGCGGCCTGCATCTTCGGCATGATCTACACCGGCGGCTTCTTTGACGGGGTGGACTTTGTCACCGCCTTTGCGGACTGCAACGCCTCTGCCGGCCTTGTGATGGGCAGCAGCATTGCGCTGCTGTTCACCTTCGTGTTCTACCGGGTGCGCAGCGTCATGACCTTCCAGGACTTTGCGGCCTGCATCCCGGAGGGCTTCAAGGCCATGGTCAGCCCCATGCTCATCCTCACCCTGGCCTGGACCCTGTCCGGCATGACCGGCCTGCTGGGTGCCAAGTATTATGTGGCCAATCTGCTGGGCGGCTCCGCTGCGGCGCTGCAGTATCTGCTGCCGGTGATCATCTTCCTGGTGGCGGTGTTCCTGGCCTTTGCCACCGGCACGAGCTGGGGAACCTTCTCCATTCTGATCCCCATCGTGTGCCACGCATTCCCGGAAGGCGAAATGCTGGTCATCTCCATCGCGGCCTGCCTGTCCGGCGCCGTGTGCGGCGACCACTGCTCCCCCATCTCCGACACCACCATCATGGCCTCGGCGGGTGCCCACTGCAGCCATGTGAACCATGTGTCCACCCAGCTGCCCTATGCCATCACGGCGGCGTCCTGCGCGGCGGTGTGTTATATGATCACCGGCCTGGCACAGGCGGTACTGGGCAGCCGGGCCAGCCTGTTCACCTCGCTGGTGCTGCTGGCCGTGGCCATCGTCGTAGAGCTGGTGGTGCTCAGCATCATCCGTGCCCGCACGATCAAAAAGGCAAAAGCATGATTGGGCTTTGCCGTCGCGGGCAACTTGTGATAAACTGAAAGAAAACGAACGAGCGGAGGCGCGATCCATGCTGGAACAGGCTTTTCAGGATGTATACACCAAATTCAAGCTGCACTTTTATCAGAACGTATTCCAGCGTTTTGCCACGCGGGAAGCGACCCTGACCACGGTGGAGTCCTTCTGCATGGAGGGCATCATGGCCATGGGCGAACCTACCATTGCGGAGTTCTCCCGCATGATGCAGATCTCCACCCCCAATGCGGCCTATAAGATCGGCAGTCTGGTCAAAAAGGGCTATGTGGAAAAGATCCAGTCCACGGTGGACCGGCGCGAGTACCACCTGCGCCCCACCCAGAAGTATATCGACTACTACAACATCAGCTACTCCTACCTGAGCACGGTGGTCCGGCGGGTGCGCCAGCGCTTCCCGGAAGAGGACGTGGACAAGCTGGAGCAGATGCTCACCATCATCAGCGATGAGCTGATGCCGGAGCTGGATATGCCCCGGCATCAGGACGAGAAAGCCGAATCGTAACATAACAGGCAAAAAATACCCGGAACCTTCCCAGCGGAGGGTTCCGGGTCTTGCTGTTTTCAGGAGAATTAAAGGCCGGTCTCCTTGTCCACCACCTTGCTGCCGTTGGAAGAGCTGGCAAACAGGCCCAGTGCCATGGAGCCGAACAGGGCCCGCATGCCGGGGCTTTTGCGTTCTGCCGGTTGCAAAAGCGGCAGAACCTGTTATAATACATACATAATTCATAAAATCATATCAGAGAAATAGGTTTAAGAAAGCAAAGCGGCCGGGAATGCCGGCTGCCCTGAGGGAACAACAAATGCAGCAGACAAACGAACAACTTCTGGTGCGGCCGCAAAGCCCCGTTCTGCGGGCGCTGCGTGCCGCCGCACCCCAGACCCTGCCGGTTCTGGCGGGTTATTTTGTGCTGGGCCTGGGCTACGGCATCTATGTACAGTCGCTGGGGCTGCCGGTGTGGATGCCCATGCTCATGGGCACGATGGTGTACGGCGGCTCGCTGGAATTCGTACTGGCCAGCCTTCTGCTGGGAGCATTCTCGCCGCTGTCGGCCTTTCTGATGGCGCTCATGATCCAGGCGCGGCATCTGTTCTACGGCCTGGCCATGCTGGAGCGCTACAAGGGCTATGGCCTGCGCAGCTTTTATATGATCTTTGCCATGAGCGACGAGACCTTTTCCATCACCTGCTCGGCAGAGCCGCCGGAAGGGGTGGACAAGGGCTGGTTCATGTTCTTCATTACCCTGCTGGATCAGTTCTACTGGGTGGCCAGCGCGGGGCTGGGGGCTGCGGTGGGCTCTGTCCTGCCCTTCAGCACCGAAGGCGTGGATTTTGTGATGACGGCTATGTTCACGGTCATCTTCCTGAACCAGTGGGAAAAGGACAAGCAGCACTACAGCGCCCTCATCGGCATTGCGGCCCCGCTGGTGTGCCTGGCGGTGTTCGGTTCCGGCAGCTTCCTGCTGCCTGCCATGGCCTGCATTCTGGTGCTGCTGCTGGCCCTGCGCAAGCCCATTGAGAAAGCCGAAGGCACCGAAGCGGACAAACGGAAGGAGGAGACCGGCGTATGACTGCCATTCAGATGGGCATCACCATCGCGGTGTGCACGGCCGCCACGATGCTGACCCGTTTTTTGCCCTTTGTAGTGTTCTCGTCCAAGGACCAGCAGCCGCCGGAGGTGGTGCGGTATCTGGGGCGGGTGCTGCCCGCCGCCATCTTTGGCATGCTGATCGTTTACTGCCTCAAGAGCGTGACTCCCTTTGCGGGCAGCCGCGGTGCCCCGGAGGCCATTGCGCTGCTGGTGACCGTTGCCCTGCACAAATGGAAGCACGAAACGCTGCTCAGCGTGGCGGGCGGCACCCTGTGCTATGTGCTGCTGGTGCAGCTGGTGTTCTGATCGGAAAAAGCTCCCCCGTCATGGCGCTGTGCCATGGGCGGAGGAGCTTTTTGCTCAGTGATAGAAGGTATCGAAGTTCACCTGACGGTAGAACCGCTGCTGCAGCTGGTCGAAGCTGTCGCAGTTCTGGGCCAGCAGCCACATGCTCTTGGTGACCACGGCTTCGATGGTCATGTCATGGGCTTCCAGGAAGCGGAATCGGTTCTTCACCCGCTTGCCCACCTCGTACACGCCCACGTCGCTGCCCTCATAGGTCACCTGCGTGGTCAGGATGAGCACCTTGTGGGTCTGCTCGTAGTGGCCCAGCCCCTCGGCAAAGGCGTCCATGAGCCGCTGCGGGATGCCGCCCACGCCGAAGCTCTCCACGATGACGCAGTCGTACAGGCGGAAGATCTCCGGGATCATGCCGGGGTCCATGCCGGGGATGAGCTTGAGCAGGAACACCCGGGGGTTCATGGCGCGGCCGAACTCCACCGGGCCGGTGGGCCAGGGCGAAGGCACATAGCGCACCAGACGGTCGCCCTGCACCAGTGCCAGCTCCGGGAAGTTGACCGAGGCAAAGGCGTCGTAGCTGATGGTCTTGTTCTTTTTGGCACGGGTGCCGGCAATGACGTGCCCGCCAAACACCACCATCACGCCCCGGCTGCCCGGGTCCAGTGCACAGATCACGCTGTCGCGCAGGTTTTTCTTGGCGTCGGTGATCTCGTTGGAGATGGGCTGCTGGGCACCGGTGAGGATGATGGGCTTGTCCGCGTTCTGGATGAGGTAAGAAAGTGCCGCTGCGGAATAGGCCAGCGTATCGGTGCCGTGGCAGATGATGAAACCATCGTACAGGGCGTAGTTCTCCTGAATGGCGCGGGCCATCATCAGCCAGTGTTCCTGGCCGAGGTCGGTGCTGTCGATGCTGCACAGGGCCAGCGTTTCCGGGATGCACAGGTCGTTGAGCTCCGGAAGATGGGCCAGCAGCTCGTCGCTGCTGAGCACGGGCCGGAGGCCCTGCGGAGTATGTACGCTGGCAATGGTGCCGCCGGTGGTAATGAAAAGAATGCGCTGTTTGGTCATAAAAAGCCTCCATGGCAGAAAATCAGAGAAACAAACCCAGTATAACACACTCTTTTCCGGCTGAAAAGTGCCCCGCAGCGGCAAAAGGCTGCTTTTTGCGACCCGGTCACAGAAGTTTTGCGGAAAAAGGTGTATACTATAAGAAAAGTTTCCGATGCAGTGGATGTGGTGAAGCTGCCCGCTACGACCCCATCCCCAAATTAAAAAATAATGTTTCCTCTGATCATGGCCAGAGCGAAGCGGAGGCCATTTTAAATCGTGACTCTGAAAAGGAGGACCAACCATGTCCAACATTGTGATCGTAGGTTCCGGCCCGGCGGGCGTGTCTGCCGCACTGTACGCGGTCCGCGCGGGGGTGGACACCACCGTGCTGACCAAAGGCCCCGGTGCGCTGGACCGGGCCGAGAAGATCGAAAACTACTACGGCCTTGCTCAGTCGGTTTCCGGCGCAGAGCTGGAGCGCCGCAGCATTGAGAACGCCAAACGCCTGGGGGTGCGGTTTGTGACCGCCGAAGCCGTGGGGCTGACCTATACGGATAAACTCACGGTAGAAACCATAGGGGAAGATTACCCGGCGGACGCGGTGATCCTGGCCACGGGGGCCTCCCGTGCGGTGCCGCGCATTCCGGGCCTTGCCGGGCTGGAGGGCCACGGCGTGAGCTGGTGTGCCGTCTGCGACGCCTTTTTCTACCGCGGCAAGGATGTGGCCGTGCTGGGCAGCGGAGCCTATGCCCTGCACGAGGTGCAGGCCCTGCTGCCAGTGGTGAAAAGCGTCAGCCTGCTGACCAACGGCATGCCGCTGACCGCAGAATTCCCGCCGGAGGTGACCGTATACCCGCAGAAGGTGGAGGCTGTTCTGGGCGAACAGGTGGTCACCGGGGTGCAGCTGTCCGACGGGCAGGAGGTTGCCCTGTCCGGTGTGTTCGTGGCGCTGGGCGTGGCGGGCAGCACTGCGCTGGCCCGCAAGATCGGGGCCGCCGTGGAGGGCAGCCGCATCGTGGTGGATGAGAAGATGCAGACCACCGTGCCCGGCCTGTACGCTGCCGGGGACTGCACCGGCGGCCTGCTGCAGGTGGCAAAGGCTGTATACGAGGGGGCACAGGCCGGCACGGAGGCCGCCAAGGCCCTGCGGAAAGGATGAGTGCCATGCAAAAGACCCCGGAAGACCGCAATTGTCTGGCCTGCGCGTTCCCCTTCTGGGCGCAGCTGACCGCCGACGAACAGGAGATGCTCTGCCGCTACACCCGCCCGGTGCACTACCGCAACGGGGCCCGGGTGCACAGCCCACTGGAAAGCTGTGTGGGCATCCTGCTGCTGCGCACCGGCCAGCTGCGGGCCTATCTGCTGTCGGAGGACGGCCGGGACGTGACCCTCTACCGCCTGTTCGGCGGGGAGGTGTGCATCCTGTCGGCGTCCTGCGTGATGGACTCGGTGAATGTGGACCTGTACATCGACGCTGAGGAGGACACCGAGGCACTGTGCATCAGCGCGGGCATCTTCCGCCGTCTGATGCAGCAGAATGTCTATGTGCGCTGCTACGCCTACCAGCTCACGGCAGAGCGCTTTTCCGACACCATGTGGACGATGCAGCAGATCCTGTTCATGAGCGCCGACCGGCGGCTGGCCATCTTTCTCACCGACGAGCTGGCCAAGACCGGCGGCGACGAGGTGCGCATGACCCACGACCAGATGGCAAAGTACATGGGCTCTGCCCGCGAGGTGGTGAGCCGGATGCTCAAATACTTCGCGCAGGAGGGCTGGGTGCGGCTGTACCGCGGCGGCGTGCAGGTGCTGGACAAGCCAAAGCTGCAGCAGCTGGCAAGAGGCGAATGAAAAAAGAGGACGATGCGTTATGCATCGTCCTCTTTGCTGTTACGGGAGATCAGCCCTTGCAGCCCTGCTCTTCCCAGTCGCCGAAATCGCTGGCGTCAGCGATCTTGGTGGCGTCGAACTTGCCGTTCTCGTCCTTGGGGGCGACGGCGGGGCCGGCCTCCACGGGGTTGGGGTTCGGGGCCTCCGGGTCATACACCGGCTTTTCCTCGCTGGTGTCCTCCAGCGTGGCCGGCTCCTGTGCAGGGGCGGGCTCGGCAGGAGCTTCCGGGGCGTCGGCTTCGGCCGGGGCGGTGGGCTGCTCTGCGGCATCGTCCGCTGCTTTGGCCTCTGCTTCGGCGTAGGCCTCGGCGGTCTTTTCGGCCTCGGCGGCGTCCTGCTCGGCTTCTTCGGGGAACTCGACCTCCTCCACATGGAGCGGGTCTTTCTGGTTCAGGATCTTGTCCAGTGCCACGATGGCGGCACCGGTGACGGCCACGGCAGCGGCCGTGCCCAGAATGCGGAACAGTGTTTTCATGCCAGAACCTCCTGTTTACAGATCGATCAGAACGTTAAGAGAACGTTACGACTTCATTCAGCGGCTTTTCGGCAGGCTCCACCGAAATGGCGGTCAGCACCGGGCCCTTGCCGCGGTAGATGTTGTGGAACTTGTAGCTCACCTTGGCGGTCACCCGCACCCAGCTGCGCTGCTCCAGAGCCTTGTAGCCGTCGTAGCTGCAGGGGAAGCCCACGAACTGGATATCCTGCACGCAGCAGGTCATGGCAAAGCGGCCGGGCACGAAGCTGTTCTTGCCGGCGCGGTTGGTCTGGCACACCTGTGCCAGGAATTTGACCGTTTTGCCGGTGTACTTCTGGGGCTCGTCCTGGCAGTCCATGTACCAGATGCCGAAATCGTCGTCATGGATGTCGATGACCGGGGCGTTCACGTCGAAGGGCAGCGGGTCGGGGATGTCGTCATAGGCCACGCTGCCGTCCTTGAACTCGTAGGCGATGTCGCACTTGCGGGAAGCCTGACGCACCAGCTTGTGCAGCTCCTGCCGGGCCTCGTCGTTGTTCACGGCTTCGGCGCGGTTGAACACGATCAGCTCACTGCGGGCGATCTTGTCCAGCAGCAGGCTGCGCATGGAGTTGTCGCGGGCATAGGTCAGGGCGGTGGTGCCGTCGGCGGTGGCGATGCACTGGTACACCAGCCAGTTTTCCGGCAGGGCATCGGCCAGCTCCTGCAGCAGCCACATGCCGTTGTACTCGATGACCACGCGGCCTGCGCCGGATTCCTTTTCCAGCTTGGCCAGGTTCTGCGGGTTCATCTCTGCCTTGTCCTCGATCACCTTGACGGTCACACCGGGGAAGGCGAACTTCTTGGGGTTGTACTCTTCTTCGCCCTCTTCGCAGATCAGCAGCAGGGTCTTGTCGCCGGAGTCGAAGTTGGGGTCCTCAAAGGTCTCCTGAATGAATTTGGTCTTGCCGCTTTCCAGAAAGCCCACAAACAGGTAGACCGGAATTTCTTTTGCCATAATGGATGGTTTCTCCTTCTTTTACATCTCAGCAGCCGAACAGCTCTGCAATGGCCTTCTCGTTCAGCTTGGAGCCGATGACCACCAGTTTGCCGCCCACGTCGGCGCCGCGGGCACGCACTTCCCACTCGCCGGGCACATAGTCGAACTCCAGCCAGCCGTCGGTACCGCCGTCCACGATGCCCTTGCTGCGCAGGATCATGCCGTAATTGCCGGTGTCCAGCTCGGTGAGGGCGTGCTCCACTTCGGCCTTGGTGAACTTGCGGGCCGTCTCGACGCCCCAGCTGGTGAACACCTCATCGGCGTCGTGGTCATGATGATGGTGGTGATGGCCGCAGCAGCAGTGGTCGCCGTGCTCATGATGATGCTCGTGCTCGTCCTCATCATCGTCGTCATCGTGATGGTGGTGGCCGCAGCAGCAATGCTCCTCGTGGTCATGATCCTCATCGTGATCATGGTGGTGCTCATGCTCGTCATGGTCGTGATGATGCTCGTGCTCGTCCTCATCATCGTCATCGTCATCGTCGTGGTGGTGATGGCCGCAGCTGCACACGCCGTTCTCGTCGTCGTGATGGTGATGATGGTGGTGCTCTTCTTCCTCGTCCTCCTCGGCGTGCTTCTCGTTTGCCTTGGCGGCCATGGCGATCAGCTCTGCCTTGAAGTCGTCCTTGGTGGACATGGCTTTCAGGATCTGCTCACCGGTCAGCTCGTCCCATGCGGTGGTCACGATGGTGGCGGTGGGGTTCTTCTCGCGCAGCATGGCCACGGCGGCGGCGATCTTCTCCTCGCTGGCGGTCTGGGTGCGGCTGAGCAGGATGCAGCTTGCATGGCTGATCTGGTCGTCGTAGAACTCACCGAAGTTCTTCATATACATCTTGACCTTGTTCACATCGGCCACGGTGACAAAGCTGTTCAGCTGCACATCCAGGTGCTCGGCCACGCCTTCCACGGCGCGGGTCACGTCGCTCAGCTTGCCCACGCCGGAGGGCTCGATGACGATGCGGTCGGGGTGGTACTGCTCCACCACCTGCTGCAGGGCGGTGCGGAAATCACCCACCAGAGAGCAGCAGATGCAGCCGGCGTTCAGCTCATTGATCTGGATGCCGGACTCCTTCAGGAAGCCGCCGTCGATGCCGATCTCACCGAACTCGTTCTCGATCAGAACGACCTGCTGGCCGGCAAAGGCCTCCTTGATGAGTTTTTTGATCAGAGTGGTCTTGCCGGCGCCCAGGAAGCCGGAAAAAATATCAATTTTGGTCATAGTTTGAATGCCTCTTTCTTTGTTAGCAGACAGAGCCGCAGAGCGCTGGCCCGTAAAATCTTACATCTCTATTATAGCAAGCCTGTCAATGGGAAAACGGCCTTTTTCAAGAAAAAATTGTAACATTTTTTGCAATTTGGTTGCGTTTTCGCGTTTTGGACGACAAATAAGGGGCCCCGGCGGCCCCGGCGGGCAGCGATTCGGCAAGGGGCAGGCTCCGGCAGAGGGACGGACGCCCCCGGACGGCAAGGTTCCGCAACGGACGGTCAACGACCGGCAGGCGGTCAGCCCCCGCAGGATGCAGGCGACACTGCGGCGGCTGTTGACAGCACGGCAACCGTGTGAAGAAAAAACGCGCAGCGGTCTTTGCGGGCCGCTGCGTGTTTGCGTCCGGAACAGCCGACACTCCCGCATTGCATTCTTTGCGCCGGAATGCTACAATAAGCAGGAGCAAACCACCGCCGCCGGACGTTCTTCCGGCAAATATGAGAAAGAAGGCTTTTCTATGAGCATGAATACAGTTCCCGAACGGCTGGCCGCTCTGCGTGCCGCCATGCAGGCAAACGGTGTGGACGTGTACCTGATCCCGGTGGGCGACCCCCACTCCAGCGAGTACCTGCCCGACCACTACACCTCCCTGACCTACTTCTCCGGCTTCCATGGTGAAAACTCCAACTTTGTGGTCACCATGACCGAGAGTGCTGTCTGGGCCGACGGCCGTTACTTTGTGCAGGCCGAGAAGGAGATCGCAGGCACCGAGATCCAGCTGATGAAGATGGGTGAGCCGGGCGTGCCCACCGTGGAGGAATACTGCGCCAAGGTGGTGCCTGAGGGCGGCAAGCTGGGCCTGTGCGGTCTGACCGCCAGCTGCGCGCTGGTGAACAGCGTGAAGAAGGCGCTGGAAACCAAGAACGCCGCCATCAAGACCCTGTTCCTGGAGGATGAGCTGTGGACCGAGGGCCGCCCGGCTCTGCCCGCTACTCCGGCCTGGATCCTGCCCAAGGAATATGCAGGCTTCTCCCCCGCCGAAAAGCTGGGCCAGCTGCGTGCAAAGCTGGCCGAGTTGGGCTGCACCGCCCAGCTGGTGGGCAAGCTGGACAACCTTGCCTGGCTGCTGAACCTGCGCGCCATGGACATCGAGTGCACCCCCTACGCCATGGCCTACTGCTATGTCACCCCGGACCGCGCCGTGCTGTTCATCCACACCGCCCGCGTGACCCCGGAGGCAAAGGCGGAACTGGAAGCCAACGGTGTGACCCTGGCCGAGTACGACAGTGTGCTGGACTTCATGGCCGCTGAGACCGAGCCCCAGACCGTGCTGGCAGAGAGCGCCACCGTGAACTATGCCGTGTATCAGGTGCTGGAGAACAACGCCGCCCTCACCGTGAAGGACCTGGCCGACCCGCTGCTGCCCATGAAGGGCGTGAAGAACGAGGTGGAGCTGACCCACGACAAGGAAGCCCACCTGCGCGACGCTGTGGCTATGGTGCGGTTCCAGATCGAGCTGGAAAAGCGTCTGGAAGCCGGCGAAGAGCTGACCGAGCTGACCGTGGACGAGATCCTGCACAAGTACCGCAGCACCACGGATAAGTTTATTGTGGAGAGCTTTGGCACCATTGCAGCCTACGGCGGCAATGCGGCCATGATGCACTACCACGCCACCCCGGAGGACCACGCAAAGCTCCAGCGCAAGGGCTTTTTGCTGGTGGACAGCGGTGCCACTTACATGGACGGCACCACCGACATCACCCGCACCTACCCGCTGGGTGAGCTGACCGAGGACGAGCGCAAGTTCTACACCTGGACCCTGCAGTGCCACATCGACATCGCCAAGGCGGTCTGGCTGGACTACTGCGACTGCCATATGATCGACACCATCGCCCGTGAACCGCTGTGGCAGCACCTGATCAACTACCGCTGCGGCACCGGCCACAGCGTCAGCTTTGTGGGTAACGTCCACGAAGGCCCCCACGCCCTGAACGGCCGCAACACCACCCTGATGCGCCCGGGTATGATCGTGACCGACGAGCCCGGCGTGTACGAGACCGATTTGGTGGGCATCCGCATCGAGAACGAGCTGGTGTGCGTGCACAAGGCCGACAACCAGTACGGCACCTTCCTGGGCTTTGAGCCGATCATGTTCGTGCCCATCGCCACTTCTCCCATCGTGCCCGGTGTGCTGACCAAGGACGAGCTGGACTGGCTGAACAACTACCACCGTCAGGTGTTCGAGAAGCTGGCACCCCGCCTGAACGACGAGGAGCGCGAGTGGCTGGCCAAGAAGTGCGCCGCCATCGGCTGCTGAGCACCCGGCCGCTGAACATCGCATAAAAAAGCGGGAAGCCGTGCCGGAGCGTGCAAGCTCCTGCGGCTTCCCGTTTGTTGCTTTTGCTTATTCTTTGGGGTCGCTGTCGTGCCGGGCCTTCCACTCGGCACTGCGTTCCTGCGCCGTTTCCCGCAGCTCCTCCCGCATGCCGTTCCAGCGCTCGCGCGCTTCGGCGGTGCGGGTCTGCACGTCCTCGCGGGCATCCTTCCAGTAGGCCTTGGCCTCGTCGATGACCTCCTTGAAGGGGCCGGAAGGGTAAGTGCTCTCCGCAATATCCACCAGGAATTTGTACAGCTGCGGGCGCACCTGCTCGTACATGCCCAGACGGGTGTACAGGTCCTTGTAGTAGCGGAACACCTGGATCTTGTTCTGCACGATGGTGGCGGGGTTGATCTGGGTGTGGCAGATACTCTGGGGGTTCTGGACATAGTAGTACCCTGCCTCCGGGATGGACACCAGCACGTTGGCGTACTCCAGGTACTGCATATTGAACACCAGGTCCTCGGCCCACCGCACCTCACTGGTAAACTGGATCTGGTGGTCCACCAGCAGGTCCCGGCGGTACAGCTTGTTCCACAGCACCCCGTAAAAATAAGAGGCAGGCTTGTCCATCAGATGCCGGGCAAACTCGTCCTGGGTGTAGACCCCGGCAGGCAGAAAGCCGTACTCCCGTACCTCCGGGGGCCGGGCCACGGTCATGACCCCCAGCTCGTCCTGGAGCTTGTCCAGCACCTGTTCCGGCTTGGTGGCCCCGGCGGGGATCACCATCTTGTAAGGTGCGATGACCAGGTCGGCGTTGTTCTGTTCGGCAGCGGTGACCAGATGCTCGGTGAAGTCCGGGTCGATATAGTCGTCGCTGTCCACGAACTGCACATACTTGCCGCTGGCCAGCTTCAGGCCCAGGTTGCGGGTGTCGGACACGCCGGAGTTGGCCTTGTCCACCAGCACGATGCGCTCGTCCTTTGCGCGGAACGCTTCGCACACGGGCAGGCTCTGATCCTTGGAGCCATCGTTCAGCACGATGACCTCGATGTTCTGCCAGCTCTGGGCGCAGATGCTCTCCAGACAGCGGGCGATGTGGTTCTGGGCGTTGTACACGGGCAGAATGATGCTGACAAGGGGCTTTGACATGGCGGCGTCTCCTTTGTTGTTTTTTGATTACTATACCCCCGCACCGCGCAAAATGCAAGGGCGGGTTTGAAGAGGAGGGATCCTGTGATCTTTCACATTGCGGTGTGCAGCCCGGACGCGGGCCTGCGCAGCGGGCTGGAACGCCAGTGCATGGAATTTTTTGCCCGGCGAGCGGACGCCTGCATCGTGGAACACCTGCCGGACACCGACGCCCTGCTGCGGAAGGACGGGGAGGGCGTGCGGTACGACCTGTACCTGCTGGAGCTTTCCGGCTCGGCTGCGCCGGTGGGGCTGGCGGCTGCCGGGGAGCTGCGCCGCCGGGGCCGCCGGGCCCCGCTGGCCTTTGTGGCCCGCACCACGGCCCACGCTTACAGCGCCTACAAGGTGGATGCGCTGCAATATCTGCTGCTGCCGGTGCGCCAGCGGGAGCTTTCGGCCCTGCTGGCCCGCGCCACCGAGCCGGAATACGGCCCGTCCGTCACGGTGAACACCGCCGAGGGCCTGCGGGCGCTGCCCTATGCGGGCATCGAATATCTGGAGTGCACCCACCACATCGTGCACTTCCACCTCACCAGCGGGGAGGACGTGCCCACCCTGTCGCTGCGGGTGCCGTTTTCTGCGGTGGCACAGCCTCTGCTGGCGGATGGGCGCTTTTTGCAGCCCCACCGCTCCTATGTGGTCAATCTGGCCGAGGCGGACCTGCTTTCTGCCGGGGAGCTGCGCATGCGCAGCGGGGCCCGCATCTCCATCCCCCGCGGGCGGGAGGGTGCCGTGCGGGACGCCTTCCAGCAATGGGTGCAGCAGCAGAAATACAGCCTGAAATAACAGCACGCCGGTGCTCCCACAGCGGGAACACCGGCGTGTTTTTTTGCGGAAAAATTTCTCAGATCTTTGTCCAGTCCAGTGCGGTCCAGTCCGGCAGGAACTGGTCGCACACCTGCGCCATGGCAGTGGCATCGTTGGCACTGGCGGCGTCCTGCACGCCCAGCACGGTGAACCCGGCCTTGTGGGCAGTGGAAGCGGCGTAAATGGCGTCCTCGCACACGGCGCAGGCGGCAGGGTCGGCCCCGCCCAGCCGGTGCATGCACTCGAAGAACACCTCCGGGCGGCTCTTGTGCAGCACGCCCTGCGCCTCCACGATGAAGGAAAAATAGTCCGCGATGCCCAGCCGGGTGAGCACGGTACGGCACTGGTCGGACCAGGTGTTGGAGCACAGGCACAGCCGGGCCCCCTCGGCCTGCAGCTTTGCCAGCAGGGTGCGCACACCGGGCTTCAGGTCCACCGTTTCGTACAGCTGGGCGATCACGTCCCGCATCACGTCGTAATATTCCGCCTCGGTCAGGGGCAGGTCGTATTCTCGGATGAGGTAGCGGGCACCGTCGGCCATGCCCATGGTCAGCAGCACGTCGTTCAGGTCTGCTTTGGGCGTGCGGCCATAGCGCTGCAGCAGCGCCAGCGGGGCACCCCGCCACACCACGGTCATGCTGTCGGTGAGGGTGCCGTCCATATCAAAGATCCATTGCTTGCAGCGCATGGGGCAAAGTTCCTCCTTCAAGATGATTCCTGCCCAGTATACCACGGATCTTAGCCGTATAAAAGCCGTGAGGAACCAAAAAACGGGGAGAAATTTTCCGGAAAATATGGTATAATTTCAGCAAAGACAGACAGGGAGGCAGGTAGTATGGAAAACCAAACCACTCCGTGCAAAGCGCTGGTGCTGGCCGGCGGCGGAGCACGCGGCAGCTATCAGGTGGGCGTGTGGAAGGCTCTGATGGAGCTGGACTGGCACCCGCAGATCATCACCGGCACCAGTGTGGGCAGCCTGAACGGTGCCATGTTCGTGCTGGACCTGTACGAGGTGGCGCGGGATATGTGGCTGACCATCCGCAGCAAGGATGTGATGGAGCTGCCCGAAGAAAACGCCGACCTGTCGGCCCTGCACAGTTTTCTGCGCAGCGTGGTGAAGGCCGGCGGTATGGACGTCTCGCCGCTGGAAGAGATCGTGGAACGGGTGCTGGACGAGGACGCGCTGCGCCGCGCCAACATCCGCTTTGGCCTTGTCACGGTGGAGCAGCGGGGCCTGAAGCCCCGGGAGCTGACGCTGGACGAGATCCCGCAGGGCCGGGTAAAGGATTACCTCATGGCCTCGGCGGCCTGCTTCCCTGCGCTGCGGGCGCGGGACATCGACGGGGTCAAGTTCCTGGACGGCGGCTACAGCGACAACATGCCCACCGGCCTTGCCAAAAAGATGGGTGCCGACGAGCTGGTGTGCGTGGACCTGGAGGGCGTGGGCATCACCCGCCCCAACCTCACCGGTCTGCCCACCACCATGGTGCGCAGCTACTGGGAGCTGGGCGACATCCTGCACTTTGACCCCGATACCGCCCGCCGCAATGTGGAGCTGGGTTATTACGACACCCTGCGGGCCTTTGGCCGGGTGCGGGGCTGCGCCTATGCCGTGGACAACGGCCCGGACAGCAGCGCCGATGCTGCCGCGTTCCGGGCACGGTTCGACGCGGTGCAGAAGGCCGTGCGGGAGAAATACCCCGTGACCCTTACCGCAGACGCGGCCCTGCTGCTGGCCCGGATGAAGGACGCCGAGCTGGCCCCGCTGGAAGCCGTGGCCGAGGACGTGGGGGTAGACCCCACGGTGTACTACACCACCCGGACGCTGGGACAGGCGTTTCTGGACAAATGCGACCGTGCGCGCATGGCCGGGTTCGCCCCGTTGTTTGCAGGCAACGCGGACGCGGGCCGGGCGGCGCTGGCAGCCCTGCTGCCCAATACATTCTTGCAGGCGCTGGTCTGGCAGGCCCTGACCGCGCCGGAACTGCCGGAGGTGACCGAACATGAAGATCTGTAAAGGCGTTTCTGCGTCCCCGGGCCTTGTGCTGGGGCAGGTGAGCCGGTTGGAACGCCATGTGGAAACGTTCAGCACCGGGCCCTTTGACCCGGAACGGGAGCTGCGCCAGCTGGAAGATGCGGTGCGCACCGCCCAGAGCGAGCTGGACTCCATGGCGGAGCGGGCCGCTTCCACCGAGCAGGCCATCCTGCAGTTCCAGAGCATGATGCTGGACGACGAAGGCATGATGAACGAGGTGCGGTTCTGCATCAAGGCAGGCATCAGCGCCGCTGCCGCCATGGACAAGGTGGGCCAGCGTTACGCCGACCAGCTGGCCAACATGAAGGACAACCCCTACATGCAGCTGCGCAGCGTGGACATTCTGGACGCCACCAGCCGGGTGATCAACATTCTGGGCAACCGGCCCCGCATGTGGCTGGCACTGGACCACCCGGTGATCCTGGCCGCCGACCGCCTGATGCCCACCGACCTGTTCAGTGTGCCCTCCGGCATGATCCTGGGCGTCGTCACCACCGAGGGCAGCGGCCAGAGCCATGCCGCCATCATCGCGCGGGCCATGAACATCCCCGGCATCGTGCAGGTGGGGCCGGAGTTCCTGGACGACTGCGACGGCCGCACCGTGATCCTGGATGCCACCAAGGGCGAGTGCATCCTGGACCCGGATGCTGCGGCCCGCCAGCAGGCAGAGGCCCGCATCTGCGAACTGCAGCGCGAGAACGAAGAAATGCGGGTGCTGGGCCGCCAGCCCGGCTACACGCGGGACGGCGCAGCCTTTGAGCTGCTGGCCAACTGCTTTGGCCCGGAGGATATCGACACCGCCATGCAGTCCGGTGCCCGGGGCGTGGGCCTGCTGCGCAGCAGCTACATGATGCTGCCCGGCCGCATTCTGGACGAGCAGGAGCAGTTCTACTTCTATTCTTCCTGCCTTGCAGCGGCACAGGGCTGCCCTGTGACCGTGCGCACCTTCGATTTTGGCGCCGACCGCACCATGGCGGACGCCTATCAGGGGGTGCAGTCCTCCAAGCTGGGCCTGCGGGGCATCCGCAACAGCCTGCGTCAGCCCCGCCAGTTTGAAACCCAGATCTGCGCCCTGCTGCGGGCCGCCCACCGGGGCCCCCTGCGGGTGATGTTCCCCATGGTGACCGATGTGGAGGACTGGGACGCCGCCATGCGCATCGTGGAGCACTGCCGCCAGAGCCTGCGGGAGCGGGGCGTGCCCTTCAACGAAAAGACCCCCTTCGGCGTCATGCTCAGCGTGCCGTCGGCCTGCCTGACCGCGGAGGAATTCGTGGCCCACGGGTGCGATTTTCTGGTCATCGGCACCAACGACCTGACCCAGTACACCCACGCGGCCGACCGGGAGCTGGCCAGCGCGGAGCGGTATTACCGCCCCGCCAGCCCGGCTATGAAAAAGCTCATCGCCATGGTCATGGAGGCGGCAAAGGCCGGCAACGTGCCGGTGACCATCTGCGGCCTGGCCGTGGGCAACCCGGTGAATACGGTGCAGTACCTGCAAATGGGCCTGCGCAGCTTCTCGGTGAGCCCGCAGAACCTGCTGCGTACCAAAAAGACCCTGCTGGAAGCCGACGCCCACCCGGACGACGCAGAACTCGAATGAAAGCAAAGGATGCCCGCACAGCGCGCTGTGCGGGCATCCTTTTTACAGAAAGATCATTCCAGATTGCCGGTCAGGGTCATCACGGCGGCGAGCACGGCCAGCGGCGCTGTCTCGCACCGCAGGATGCGGGGGCCAAGGCCAACCGTTTTGGCTCCGGCTTTGGCGGCCATTTCGGCCTCCTCGGCGGCAAA
>JABLTQ010134348.1_pt1 | contig 18772 bp, 18 predicted proteins | sample 7160101 | NCBI WGS metagenome assembly JABLTQ01 (sample SAMN14651228, study PRJNA627086) | human gut metagenome | isolation source: feces | host: Homo sapiens
ACACCCTTGGGCGACGTTTATGCCCCTTTCTGTCGCCTGTGAGTGCCGGGCGACACCCTTGGGCGGCGTTTTGTTTCGATGAGATCATTTCTTGTCTGTCAGGTGTTAAAAACCGAGGAATTTTTGTAAGTTTGTGCGGAAATGTGACCAATTAAGGATGAACTTGTTTCGAATATTCAATAAAGTGCTTCTCGTTGCGGCTGTTCTTTTGGCCGGCTGCGAGGAGAGAAGTGTGCCGGCAGGATTGAGGGCACCTGTCCTGCCATCGGCAACCGCGCAGGTGCAGGATCTCCGGGTCACACTCACGGCGAAGTTCAAGACCGAGGAAGATATGGCCGCCGCCAGTGAATATGGATTTTATTTCGGGACTGATGAGTCTATGATGGAAAGGCACAAAGTGAGCCGGCCAGACGGGTTGGGATATTCCTTGACAATAGAGAATCTTGAATATTCCACCTCCTATTTTTATAAGGTTTGGGTAGGTAACGGACGCGACGAGCAGGTCTCCTCTTTGCTGACGGTTCGGACGGGAGACAAGCAAATTGAACCTGACCCGCCGGTGAATCCTGATCCGCCTGTTGATCCTGACCCTCCGGCAGAAGGGATCATTCAGTTCAAGGATCCTGCCGTGAAGGCTCTTTGTGTCGCCAATTGGGATCGGAATGGTGATGGCGAGTTGTCTGTGGCTGAGGCGGCTGATGTGATGGATTTAGGTCGCGTTTTTGAAAGCTCAGACATTATGTCGTTCAATGAGTTGGCCTATTTTACCAACCTGCGTGTCTGTTCTTTTGCCTTGTGCCATAAGTTGTCCGAAGTCAAATTGCCGGACAGTATCATTCAGATTACAGCCAGCGGTTTCAGTGAATGCTGGGAGTTGAAACTGACCAGTCTCCCTAAGAATCTTACCCAAATAGGAGAATATGCTTTCCATCAGTGTAAAAATGTGAGATTCACTTCTTTGCCTGATGGCCTTGAGACTATTGGGTGGTGTGCCTTTGCCGGAGCGGACAACATTGCATTGACTGAGTTGCCGTCCAACCTTATTTCAATAGGCTCGGTCGTCTTTGAGGGCAAGCAGAGTGTCCTTCCCGAGGACCTTCCCGCTTCGTTAAAGATGATAGGTGCAAGGGCATTTGGTAAGATAAGGAATTTCAATCCAAAGAGCATTCCGTCAGGAGTGTCAGAGATAGGAGACGGCGCTTTCGATGGCTGCGAGGCTTTGTCTTGGACAAAACTGCCTGATTATCTGGTTAGAATCGGGGAGAACACATTCCGTAACTGCTGGCATTTGGCTGTGACTGAATTGCCTTCCGGACTTAGGGAAATAGGCAATAATGCCTTCGAGAATTGCTATCTTCTGAATATTACAGAGTTGCCGGACGGCCTTTTTACAATCAGTGATGGTGCGTTCAAAAACTGCGGAATAAAGAACCTTTCAATCCCGGCAAGTGTCGATCATATTGGAACCGGGGCTTTTTATGGCTGTTATCCTTCCATCGTCAAGATTTACGCTTCGGAGCCGCCGAAAATGTTGGATACCTATCTTGGTAATAGAGCAGAGACTATTTATGTGCCAAAACAATCTATTCAGAAATACGAAACCGCAGCAAACTGGAGCAAATGGAAAGGTAAATACAAGGCTTTGTCTGATGACGACACACCTGAACCGCCGACTCCTGACGAAAAGAATATTCAGTTTGAGGATTCCGCTGTCAAGGCGATTTGCGTTTCTAATTGGGACAAGGATGGCGATGGCGAATTGTCATATGAGGAGGCTGCGGATGTCAGGACAATCGGAAGTGCATTCTCTCGCAGTACAGACATCCGTTCATTCAAAGAGTTTGAGTATTTCACAGGACTCACAGCTGTCCCGAACGATGGATTCTCTGGCTGTAAGTACCTGATTGATTTTAAATTGCCTGCCAAGGTGATCCGAATAGGGAGCAGTGCGTTTTCAGGCTGTCCCAACTTGTGTCTGACACAGCTGCCTGATGGTCTCGAAGACATAGGGCATAGTGCGTTTGCCGGTTGTGGAAACATAAGATTGAATTCGCTTCCAGAGACGTTGAGGTCGATAGGCGCTTATGCTTTTTCTCATTGTGATAACGTGAACTTGACCAAACTTCCTCCTCTTTTGACTTCTATTGAGATAGGAACCTTTGAGGGAAGCAATGGGGTGCTTCCTGAAGAGTTGCCGTCCGGTTTGGTCTCTATAGGCCCGAGCGCGTTCAGATGTATAACTAAATTGAATCTCAAGAAGCTTCCTGACGGTTTGACGTTTATTGGCCTCCAGGCTTTTGAGGAGTGTGAGACACTTGCCTTGACTGAACTTCCGTCAGGGTTGACCACTATTGAGCTCAGAGCGTTCAAACGCTGCGGGAATCTGAAGCTGAAGAGCCTTCCGGCGGGGATTACAAAAATTGACAAAGAGGCGTTTGCGGGCTGTGTCTCTTTGGAGTTCACCTCGCTTCCAGAAGCTTTGACGGAGATTGGTAAAATGGCCTTTATGAACTGTGCGTTCAGGCAGTTGACCCTCCCTGCGGGAGTTGTCCGGATAGAGGAGGATGCTTTCAAGGGTTGTGAGTCCTTGAAGGTGGTAGATGTCCTGGCGAAAGACCCTCCTGTTATGGATGACATTTATATTGGTGAATATGCGGATGTCATCTATGTTCCGTCTGCCTCCTTGGAAAAATACCGTACCGTCCCAGGTTGGAGCCAATGGAAAGACAAGATCCAGCCGATTGCCTCTGAGTAATCAATCTATTGACAGCTTTCAGAAGGTTGTTGATGAATCGTCACCGATTGTTTACTCTTGGGCGATTTCCCAAGATTCAATCGTGCGGGTCTGTGTGGAGATATTCACTCCGACCTTGACGAGTACCCTGCCGGTCGCTGAGCTTGCCGAAGTACCGCAATCGATCTCAGAATCGGTCGCTGAGCTTGCCGAAGCACTATCCGCCCCCTCAAACCTGTACGGAATCAGATATCCTTTCTCGTCGATCTTCCTGAGCGCATCCTCGTCCAGATGCTTAGCCGTTGACATATCAAAATGGAACACAGATGCTTCATCCATTCCTTCTTCAATTCCCCGGCCTTAAGTCCATTGAACAACTCCGCTTCCCCCGCGAAGTAACTATGGATCGTGGAGGACAGCAGCGACTTCCCGAACCTCCTCGGCCTGCTCAGGAACACATATTTGTAATTCTCCGCCAGATCGTGCACAAATCCCGTCTTGTCGATGTAGAGATACCCTCCCTCGACAATATTCCTGAATGTCTGTATCCCGATCGGGTATCTTATCCTTTTCGCCTCCATAGCTCCTTATCAATTAATATTCAATCCCAAAGATAATAGTTATTCCGCAAATAATCAGAGTACCTGCTGAACCTTGACATCTGTCACAAATGAGCAGCGCACCGCAACACGCTTAAAGTTTCTTCAAATATCAATTCATAGTGAGCCCTCTTCGGCAACGAAAACGCAGCAATATGTCGCCGAACACCTCCATCTGACCCTCTCCGGAAGCATATTCCGCCATTATCGTCGCCCGAAAACCCTCAAACACATTAATTTGGACCAAATATGGACCAAACAATCACGGAAAGTTTGAATAAATTTGTAAAATCACAAATGGACTCGTAATATGAACGGAATTAGGCAATACTTCTTGTTGGTTGCGCTGCTGTCATTATTCTTTAATAAAGCTGTCGCTCAACCACCGCTTCAGGAAAAACGTATTTATTTGGTTGACGTAACGGCTTCGATGGAGGGCAAAGGAGAGGTGGAGACTCCAGACATATTCCAGACTGTGAAAGAAAGCCTTGCAGAAACCATTCAGCAGATTTATGACACGACGACGGTAATCGAGATAATTCCATTTAGCAATAAAGTTTATAAAGGAATCTATGGGAAGGTGGCTAACAAAGATTCATTGATAAATTGTGTTAATGAACTGACTATAAGAAAAGGTGACACCAACATAGCTGACGCTTGGTCATATGGCTTGACAAGGTTGGATACGACAAAGATCAACTATTTCTTCGTTCTGACGGACGGACTGCATAATTGTGGCCCCAAAAAGGAAGAACTCTATCATAGACTTTCAGGGTGGAATGATTTGTCAGCAGGGAAGTATATGTTTGCATTCTATGTGATGCTTACCCCTAACGCCAAAGAGTCCGAGATTTGCAGAATCGCCGATGAGAACCGTAATATGTGGAAAATCGAGTCCTTGGACATCAACGCATCATTGGTCAAGACATCGCTGACGGTTAGAAAAAATGTGTTTTATGATAGGAGCGTACAAATATATTTTGATTCAAACAATCCTAACCTAAATCTGAATAAGGTAGGGATAGAGGTATCGTTGGAGGATAATCCATATTATGATATAGAGAATCAAAGGATGATAGGAACTAATGGTCCTTTGTCCTTTGACATAAAGGAAAAATGCGCTAAAGAAAAAATACCTCAGTGTGACACTCTTGATTTGACAATAAAGCATAATTCTGAGGAATATCCTTTTGTTTTCATCACTCCGGATATTGTGTCTGTTGAAATCACAAACCAAGGCACAAGAACTGTAACGATGTCAATTAATGGAGAAAGAGTTGATTCTTTGTTGGATTTTGGATCCGTAAGATTCAAGGAGCCTCTGGTTGGCCTATTCAAGGCTGATATATTTAGAAAATCATTGAGATACTGGCCATATTCTTTGGCCGTTCCTGACACAGCCATCTATACAGCCAAAGTGACATTGTCATTTAACGGTGAGGCCGTAAGGTCTAATTCTTCCATAAGGCTGAATCTTCTTGATGAGAATAATAAATCTATGTCTGAACAAGAAGGCTTTGGCTACACTTCCGAAACACTTTCGGCGTCAAAGGATGTAAAAGAGTTCCTGTTGGATTATAAGGTCATCCCAACACTGGGAAACATAAAGTTTTCAGGAAAAATCATAGCGGAGACGACCGCCGTTGATTCAGTCGGCAGCGTTGCCGTAAAGACTGGACAGGATAAGGTCGGAGTCTGGCGACTGTCGCAAGAGATCGAGCCTAATGTCCTTGCTTGGATTCTGTGGATAGTGTCTATTCTTCTGCTTTTGTTGTTGGCATATTTGCTTATAAAATTGATTGTTAAACTTGCTCGTTTTATTTTTGGGGCTTTGACGAGTCTTAGTAACACTAAGAATAAGGTCAGGGGAGATTTCACGGAATTATCAGGAGAACTGAGGATGGGCAACAATAATAAAAGCATCTCTGAGAAAGCCAAAGAGAAGAGTAAGTATAAAACTTTGCCGTGGGTCGGACAAAATTATGAGCAAGGGGATTACAGTCACGGAAAGAGAGTTTTGGTTTTAGGAGAAAGTCATTATTGCGGATCACCTGAGGAGTTTGTGCCAGATATAACAATTAATGTTATTAAGGATGTGCTCGATCCGGATTCCGAACACGAAGCGTATAAAAACACATACACAAAGTTTGCCAAGGCGTTTTCTGGCATATTCGGAAAATTAGAACAAAGTGATAAGGTAAGGATTTGGCACTCATTGGCTTTTTACAATTATGTTCAGTTCCCGATCACGGGGCCACGGACCGCACCTACAGAACAAGAGTTTCGGGATAGCGAGGCGGCGTTTTGGAATGTACTTGTAGAGCTTCAGCCTGACCTGATCATAGTGTGGGGGCAAAGGCTTTATAAACATCTTCCTGGATGTGGCCACCAAGCGCAGGATGTGACTATCGGTGATGGCAAAAGCATTGAGACTTGGGAATATACTCTCTCTAATGGCCATACGGTCCGTGTGCTTCCTATAAACCACCCGTCGTCAGGCTTTAATCCTGAAAAATGGCATAGAGTTATTAAACTTGTATGTAGATGAGATCCAATCTATTAATGTATATAGTTTCCCAAATTATATAGTACGTAGATAACTCCCTATATGAAATATGTTACAATACAAATACTGCTTGTACTGGCTTTGATTCTTGTCATCTTTGGCATCCTTGTTTTGATCTGGACTATGACGAGGAAACGGAATGGCTTAAGATATGAGGAGATTCTGCGCAGTGATTTTCATATCCCGATTGAGAACGGGACGCTATTCAGAACTTTAAATGTGTATGCGGCAAGGAGTGCGATAAGAACACTTCGCAGGGCAAAGGCGAATTTTGATGCGGCTTCGTCTGACGTGAGGTACAAAAAGGCCTATTTTGATAAGAAACTAAAGTTCTTTCATCTTTTTTCTTTGTTTGGATCTGATAATAACCAGGAGATAAGCCAGTTGGGAAAAATGGCAAAGCAGACAAGAAAGGCTCTGTCCTATAATGAACTACGCATCGATCCTGAGGAACAAGAAATAACTGAAGGAGTCCCGATAACATTAGAACGAGAGTGTGAGTCTGTCCTTGATGCCGTAGGTTGTTTGGAGTCAAGGGTAAAAAGCTTTTTCGATAAAGCGACCGTGGCCTCTAATAAAAAGACTACAAATCTTTGGGGACGCGAATCTGCCAGGAAGAATCGCAGGACAAAGGACGAACTGTTAGAAATATTGAAGGCCTTGAAAAAGGAAGTGGTAAAGATAGACTCGATGCTCTCGCGCATTGAAGAGATCGTCTCCGCTGTCCGCCTGTCATTTTATCGTAACCAATATTTGTGTTCAGAACTTATAGAGTACTGTTCAGCTGATTCCGTGAAAATGAAAATATTTCCAGATATTCATTTGACTCGGTCTAAACCAGTACTGTCGCAGCAATATGAGGACAGTGGAGATTATAAAGATGTTGAGATTCAGATTTCAGAATTTTATCTGAGTTTTCACCTTAGGTTTAATAAAAGTGACGAAGAAGATATTGAGACTCTTAAAAACGAAACTAATGATGTATTAAAGGCCATTGAAGAAACAGTGGACGATCTTCAGAAGAGACATAACGCCATACTCAAAACGCTAAAAATCACAGAGTCTCTCATTGCTGTGAATAAAAAAAATTGTGCTCCAATATATCCCGTTGCGCACTAAAGTTTTTGTTCAAGGCAAATCCGTGACTTCGCAGGAACTGCAAAATCTGGCTCAGATGGTGAATCAATTCAACTGTTATTTTGTTAGAGAATAGAAAATACGTGCCATCCCGCAACTTTGTTAGGATTGATGACTTCTTAGTGAGGAAGATGACAAAGTAAGTGAGTCGTGCGATATTGGTCAATCGTAGTTGCTATGTTTTTTAGCATAAGTCAGAGACCGCTTAAGGTGAGTTTGATGCTGAGACATCAGTTTGTTTATTGGTAGACGCGTTTCTGACTTATTCTCAAAGTCGGAGTTGATGAGAATATTAAGTAGATGATCGTCAGGAAACGCTTCTCTGACTTACTCTCCAGATTGTAATGGTTCCCTGCTCTGTTGAGGCTCCACCCGCAACGAAAAAGTGAGAAAATTTCGCTGGACACCTCCACTTTCCTCCTCCGGAAGTATAGACAGTCATTGTCGTTGCCAGAAAACCCTCAAACACATTAATTTGGACCAAATTTGGACCAAACAATCTCCGAAACTTTGAATATATTTGCAACGTTACAAAAGAACGCTTGGACCCTGCCACATTTTGGCACGGAAAACCGTTTATTTTGCCGAATGAAAAATAGTAGTCTACTTCTATCTGGATTTAACTCCGTCAGGAGTCAACCCGAACAGAAAAGGCGGACCAAGAAAAGTTTAACGACTATGTTACGTGGTATCACCAAATTCCGTTGTCCCAACTGCGGCCACATCTTCGAAGCCCCCGACATCGAAGACAACGCCTCCGTCCGCACCGCTCCTATGCCCTGCCCCCGCTGTGGTACCAAGAGCTATCCGGTTGGTCTTATCGACAGGTTTAGTATGTTTAGGAACAGAAAGAAACATTGAAATGCAATCGAAATTTCGTCTTCTTCAGGATTTTGTTAATAAGTTTTTTACATTAATATCAAAAACAACTTTTTAAAATTATGGGTATTAAAAAATCTGATAGTCTGAAAGGTGTCACGAAGTCTACTAAAAATTTGACACCCGAGGGTGGTGATACAATTAAAAGAGCTGTTGACTTTCTTATTGACGTTATTGTTATCTTGACTAACAAAGGAAAAAAATAAAGGGCTGTAATTAAATATGGTACATCCTGTGAATTTTTAATAATTGTAAATATGGAAGAACAAAACACAAAACAGAAACTAGAGCAATTGCTGAATGAGCTCAAAGACTACATCAAGGAGTTATCTCCTGTCATCCGTGACGAATGGAATGTTTGCAAGGAGGGTGTCAAATCCGATTTCTTGGAACAGCTCGAGAATTTCGATTCAATTGTCGAGAAGGTGTCTCGTGAAAGCGATAATATTATCTATGAGAAATTCGATACGATAGACTCTCCCGCTCTGATCGCTATTATAAAGGAGCATAAGGTGGAAGGTTCAAATGAATGTTATGTTTGGAAAAAACAGATCGAGAATAAACTGTCCCTTTATATTTCCTATGGTAAAGATCAGAATTTGATCGCAAAGGAAAATAATATGTTTATAGTACTGCAGGCAGATTCCTTAAGTGATGACTTGCAGAGTATGTTTGAAGAGTCTGAATTAGTAATATTAAAATAAAGAAAGAGATGGTCTCAGAAGTTGTTATTAATGCAATAAAGGCTGCATTCGCATTTATCAGAAAGGTTATCAGGGTGATTGTGTCGGGAATTCTTAATTTCGCCGCTCATATTGTTGGATGGTTTAAGAGCCTTAACCTTGAGAAAGAGAAAGATATTCCATTCATCGCTGACCCTGAAAAGTTCAAGGAAATCTTAAAAACAGCCCCTGTGAAGAACGTCGGAATTTTTGAGGGAGTGTATGATGAACAAAATGATGAAATCGTTTCGAACAGGCTTATTGATGCGGATGAACTGGATGATAAGACTCGTCAGGTATTAGGGGATGACTCGTTGGTTGTTTTAAATTAAATTATGTCTGAGAAAATTTTGTTAGGGGCACTGTCCGTGGTAGTGCTTGGTATCGGAGCGTATTACATATTTAAGAACAATGTCTCGAAAACGAACAATGATTTAAAATTAGATAGGAAATCTATTGACGGGACATTGTCTTTTGAGGACATCGTGTCTTGGTTTAAAGGGTTAAATTTGGAACGCGGGAAAGATATTCCGTTTATTTGTCTTGCTGACAAGTTTCAAGATCTCATAAAGGAAAAATTCAACTTGAATGTTGAAAAAACGGAATCCCCTTTCGATACTCTTAATGCAAATGATAAGAAAGCTAGATTGGTGTTAGGTGTGTATAATGAGAAGAGCAATGCTTTGTCGCACTTGACGCTGTTGGAGTCGGATCAGTTGGATGAAAAAACATTACAGGTTTTGGGCGACGAATCTATGGTTGTTCTGAATTAAGACTTGGCAAGGATGCTTTGGAATGTTCTTAAAATAGTTGGAACTGCAATTGCGGCGGCTGGACTGTCATATTTAGTCTGTAAAAGCATAATAGATGCCGGATTTCTGAAAAAGCGCATCAAAGAGGAATGCCCTGATTCTTTCAAAATTCTCATTAAAGAGAAGAAAAAGAATGCGGTCAAAGTGGGTATTTTCGATGTGGATGAGCGTGGGCTCGGAGATATGACTGTGAAATCTGAGAAAGGGGTAAGCGACTCCATCTATGAAGGGCAGGTGATTTATTGTTAAGAAACGCCTTCGTTTGCATTATATGCCTGATAACTATGTGTAGGGAGGATTTTGTGACTATACCTATTGCTTTAGTATTGTATGGAGTATCAAGTCAATGCTATTAATATTCCAAGTGAGATACAAATCTTTCTGGAAAACTTTGAGGATAAACTGAACTTGTTTGTTGCAGGAGAAATTAATTCTCATCAACAGCTTGGCATTATGCTAAGGTGGTTCGTAGTAAAAAGAGGCGACCACTTTATAAATGTTGAAACTAACGCTGACTTTTCAATCAAAGATAGCTTGTTTGTTCAGAGTAAAATTCAAGGATATCTTGATAAAAAATTACAAGTCGATTTCCCAGAGTGTAGTTTATCGCTGAAGGTGACATACCGTATAATACAAAATGAGGATGCGAACAAGGCTTTGCCTAAAAATGTGTTGAATGACGGTTTACCAGACTTTGTCGCACAAAAGCCACGTTTCTCCTTTGACCAAATGATATTGCCGGATGATATCCGTAAACGTATTCAGAATGATTTGAATGCAATCAAATATCAAGATTTGGTTTATAATCAGTGGGGGTTTGCAGAGGTGGATTCAAAGCCGAAGTCTATCCTAAATTTCTATGGCCCGCCTGGCACTGGGAAAACTATGTGCGCTCACGCTATCTCAAATATGCTTAATAAGCCTCTATTGGCACTTAACTATTCCGAGATAGAATCCAAATATGTTGGAGATGCTGCAAAAAATCTGAAAAAGGCATTTGATACAGCTCGGGATAAAGAAGCCGTTATGTTTTTTGATGAGGCGGATTCTTTTTTGGGAAAAAGGATAGAAAACGTGACTCAAGGTTCAGATCAAGCATTGAATTCTTTAAGAAGTCAGATGTTAATTCTGCTAGAGGAACACGAAGGAATAGTTATTTTCGCCACAAATCTAGTGACTAATTTTGACAAGGCGTTTGAGTCCAGGATATTGGATCACATTAAACTTGAACTTCCGAATAGGGAAGCAAGGGCTGACATAATAAATAAGATGTTGCCCTCTAGATTGCCGATGTCTCCTCGTCCCACAAATGACGAGCTTTTGGAGGTAAGTGATATGATAGATGGTTTTTCAGGAAGGGAAATCAAGAATGCGATACTTACTATGCTGTTGGATAAGGCGGGAGAGGAAAATTGCTACCCTCAATTTTCATTGGATGACCTGAAGACTGCGATGGCAAAGAAAAAAGAGCAGATTGATAAATTAAAGAAAGAAGAAACGCAGCGCCGTAAAGAAAAAATAGCCAAAAGGCTCTCCGATAGGCTTGAGGAAGATGTGGAATATGAGAATAGGAAACGAAAGTATTTCTCAAAAAAGAAGTCAAAGCGAAGATAGTTGAAACGTCCGTGCATAAAAGGCGATAGGTAGTGTTAATATAGTGTAATTATATTGTAAACAACGGGTAACAAATCTATAAACAAGCGAAAACTTGATATCAAAAGTAGAATTAGAAAAACAGTTGATATAATCGTTCGTTCTACGATACTGATTGATCCTTGTCCTTTTAAAGATATTATAGACAAACCTGAAGATAATAAAAGCAGAAATGATATTTGATGGTGATTATAAAGGATTGTATAACAAATAATGTTTTAATTATGAGCGATATTCAGAAAATTAACAACGGCGGTTTGCTGGGGAAAGGACTTGATATAATGAAGGATCCTAAATCTAGCACGGCTGCAAAAGCAGGTGCTGTGGGGATAGTTGCCATCGGTGCGATTGCGTTGGTGGCAAAAACCACGTTGGATGTTATGGGAAAACATTGATGGTGTTGTCTCATTTTAATATTCCACTATGCCACAATTAGTACCCCACGGAAGCGAACTTCTGCGGATCAATGCGCAGAAGAATAGTATTGAATATTCATCTAACGGGGGGAGGACTTGGCACAACAGGTTCTGTATGAGTTCGGTGGGGACGTTCCGGGATCTGCTGGTGATGGGGACGGACTTGTTCGCGGCGACTTCCAAGGGACTGTATTGGTCGCGGAACGGCGGGGCGACTTGGGTGACGCGGTACAATAATTCGGCGGTGGGGGAGTTCCAGACCCTGGCGACGGACGGGGCGGTGCTGCTGGCAGGTACGTCCAAGGGGCTTTTCGCCTCGCGGAACCAGGGGATGACCTGGGAGCGGCGGAGGTAGGAATATTCACGATTCACTGGAGACGGTTTGGAATATGTTGTCTTTTTCGGATAAGTTGGCCATTCGGCTGAGGACCTGGTGGTCGGATAGGGTTTTGTCCAGCATCGGCTCTCGGGAGGAGGCTGAGATCTACATCCGGGCGGGGCTTAGGGAGGCGGTGGTCGGAGGGCGGCCGGCGCTCATCCGGTCGGACATCGACTGGTCGGCGTTCAATTGTAGGAAGGATTGGCTGAAAAGCAGATTGGCGGACTGGGACAGGTGGAAGGACTACAATAATGCCGATCTTATCGGGGAGGGTTATCCTCCGCGTGATTCGAATGGTGATCCGTACGAGCTGCATCATATCGGGCAGCGGCAGGATTCGCCGTTCGCGGAACTCACTTGGGCTGAGCACATGGGGGACGGCAACAACACCATCCTGCACCGGGCCGGCAAGGAGTCGGAGATCGACCGCGGTGAGTTCGATGATGAGAAATCCGCCTACTGGCAGGCGAGGTTTAGGCGCTTTTCGCAATCGGAGCTTGACAGAATATATTCAAAGAAATAAGTGCCACGTGGCTCGCTCTGCACCCACTGGTGACAAATTCCTTCATATTCGTTGCCTCAGAGTGCCGCCCTGCGCCCTTGGGCGACGTTCTCGCCCCTATTCGTTGCCTGTGAGTGCTGGGCGACACCCTTGGGCGACGTTTATGCCCCTTTCTGTCGCCTGTGAGTGCCGGGTGGCACCCTTGGGCGACGTTCTCGCCTCTGTTCGTCGCCTCAGAGTGCGGCCCTGCGCCCTTGGGCGACATTCTCGCCCCTATTTGTCGCCTAAGAGTTCAGCCCTGCGCCCTTGGGCGACGTTCTCGTCCCTATTCGTCGCCTCAGGGTGCTGCCCGGTACCCTTGGGCGACATTTTGCCCGGTTTCGGCCCGATTGCACTCACTGATAAATATTTTTGCGGATTAATGGATTTTGCGTAAATTTGCAGTCTGTTTGATGGCCGTGGAGCTCCAGAAGTCCCGTGAGGTTACGGGCGCTTGCGGCTGAAACTTAATAAAGTTTTGTTTTTTTATGTACGCAATTGTTGACATTGCAGGACAGCAGTTCAAGGTTGAGGCTGGAAAAGAGATCTTTGTTAACCGTCTCGCGGCGGCCAAGGATTCTTCAGTCGAGTTCGACAAGGTGCTGCTCGTTGACTCCGAAGGGCAGATCAAGCTCGGTAATCCTTATGTAAAGGGCGCAGTCGTAAAGGCCACCGTTCTCGATGACGAGGCAAAGGCTGACAAGGTGCTCGTGTTCAAGAAGATCCGTCGTAAGGGATTCCAGAAGCTCAATGGCCACCGCCAGAAGCTTTCCAAGATCCGTATCGATGAAATCGCTTAATTTCTAAAGAGTAACAGATTATGGCACACAAGAAAGGACAATCAAGTTCAAAGAACGGTCGTGAGTCTCATTCCAAAAGGCTTGGACTCAAGAAATTCGGCGGTGAGGTCGTAAAGGCCGGCAACATCATCGTAAGGCAGAGAGGTACTGTCCACAATCCTGACAAGAACGTAGGAATGGGCAAGGATCACACTCTCTACGCACTCGTTGACGGAACTGTTAAGTTCACAAGGAAGAGAGAGGACAAATCCTACGTCTCGGTTATCCCTTTTGAGAACTAAGACTCGGAGGATTGATAATGAAAGAGGGCTGGCTTCGAGTTATCGTGCCTGTCCTCTTTTTTGTTTTGAAGGAACCCGTTTCAGGCTTGCTAGCCTGGAAATGTGTCGGGGAACATTCCCGGCGGCAAGCGGGGACTTCCATTTTAATTGTAATTAAACTATTCGCAATATTATGCTTACACTCAAAACGCTTCGTGACGATCCGCAGCACGTGATCGAGAAGCTGGCAGTAAAGAATTTCGATGCGAGGGCCATCGTGGAAAAAGTCCTCGAACTGGACACCAACAGAAGGGCTCTTCAGACAGAGAGTGACGCTATTGTGGCCAAGCAGAATCAGCTCACCAAGCAGATCGGTGGACTTATGAAAGATGGCAAGAAGGCCGAGGCCGAAGAGGTCAAGAAGGAAGTGGCCGAACTCAAGGCCAAGTCTTCCGAACTTCTCGCCAAGGCCGATGAGAACAACAAGGAACTTGAGGTTCAGTTGGTTCTTCTTCCGAATATGCCTTGCGACCTCGTTATCCCTGGAAAGGGAGCCGAGGACAATCAGGTTGTGAAGATGGGCGGCCCTGAGGTCAACCTTCCTGAGCACGCTCTCCCTCACTGGGAGCTTGCCAAGAAATATGACATCATAGATTTCGACCTTGGAGTGAAGCTCACCGGAGCCGGTTTTCCTGTCTATAAGGGCAAGGGCGCGAAACTCCAGAGGGCTCTCATCAACTTCTTCCTTGACATCAACACCGCCGCCGGCTACAAGGAGGTCGAGCCGCCTATTATGGTCAACGCCGCTTCCGGTTTCGGTACCGGTCAGCTGCCTGACAAGGAGGCCCAGATGTACTATGTAGGTCTTGATGACTTCTATCTCATCCCTACAGCCGAGGTTCCTGTCACCAATATATTCAGAGATGTCATCCTTGGTAACAACGACTTCCCGCAGAAGATGACCGCCTACACTCCGTGCTTCCGTCGTGAGGCCGGTTCCTATGGCAAGGACGTGAGGGGTCTGAACCGTCTGCATCAGTTCGACAAGGTTGAGATCGTGCGCATCGAGAAGCCGGAGAACTCTTACGCCGCTCTGGATGAGATGGTTGCCCATGTTGAGGGCATCGTCAACAAGCTCGGTCTGAAGTACAGGATCCTCCGTCTGTGCGGTGGTGATCTGAGTTTCACATCAGCTATCACCTACGATTTCGAACTTTGGTCAGCCGCCCAGGGACGCTGGCTTGAGATCTCGTCAGTCTCCAACTTCGAGACCTATCAGGCGAACCGTCTGCACCTGCGTTACCGTGACGCGGAAGGCAGGATGCAGCTTTGCCACACCCTGAACGGAAGCTCGCTCGCTCTCCCTCGCGTGGTCGCCGCCCTGCTCGAAGACAACCAGAAGGAAGACAAGATCGTCATCCCTGAGGTTCTCCGTCCTTACACCGGATTCGACTGCATCGACTGATCGAAGGATGTATTAGCAAAGCACCTTTCTTCACCTCTTGCGGTGACAAGGTTTCTTTACAAGTTATATGCCCAAGACAACCATCATAGGAATAGACCCCGGAACCAATCTCCTTGGTTTCGGGGTTATTGATGTCATCAGCGGCAAGCCTGTGTTCGTGGACATGGGCGTGCTGGACCTGCGGAATGAGGCGGACGCATATTCAAAACTCCGTCAGATCTACGACACCGTCACCGAAGTCTGCAAGACCTACCACGGCACCCAGATGGCGCTGGAGTCGCCGTTCTACGGAAAAAACGCGCAGGTGATCCTCAAACTGGGGCGCGCGCAGGGGGCCGCGATGCTCGCCGCTCTTGAATATGGCATCACCGATATTCATGAATATGCTCCCCGGGAGGCCAAGCAGGCGATCACCGGCAACGGAGCCGCGTCCAAGGAGCAGGTGAGCGTGATGCTCCGCAAGACGTTGAACGTGGATTTCCAACCGGAGCATCTGGATGCCACGGACGCGCTCGCCATCGCTCTTTGCCATTACTACTCGATTTCCAGTCCGCTGGCGAAGGTGAAAGGCTCCGGAGGCTGGGAGAAGTTCATTAAGGACCATCCGGACCGGGTGAAGTGAAGTTTTTTCTTTGTAAGGGTTAAACCATCGCCGCGCTTCTCTGTCAAAGGAAGCGTTAGGTTGATTAGTTGAGTATTCCTTATGAACTTAAAGAAATTCATCACTTTTGTCGCCGGCGTTATGTCGGCTTTTTCTTTGGCTTTCGCCCAGGGAGGCGGCACGGTCACATTGTCGCTTACGGATTCCTCCACCGGAGAGGCGGTCGGGTTCGCGACCGTTTCCATCACAAAACCAGGCAATACAAAACCCTACAAGTATGCCTTGAGTGACGACAAGGGAAAGACGGTTTTTGACAAGGTCGCCGCCGGGAAATATGTCCTGAAGGCGGAACTTCTTGGTTACAAGCCTCTGACCAAGGATATTGAGGTCAAGGGAAAGCTGGATCTGGGAGCTTTGAAGATGGATCCGGACAAGCAGGTGCTGGACGCGGCAAGCGTCTCCGCCGCCGGCAACCCGATCGTGATCAAGAAGGATACCATTGAATATAACGCCTCGTCTTTCAAGACGACCGAGAACGATGTCCTGGAGGACCTGTTGAAGAAGCTTCCGGGCGTGGAGGTCTCCGAGGATGGAACCGTCACTGCGAACGGTCAGACAATCAGCAAGATAACAATTGACGGCAAGACATTCTTCCTTGACGACCCACAGCTTGCGTCCAAGAATATTCCCGCGAAGATCATCGACAAGGTGAAGGTCGTGGAGAAGAAGTCCGAGCAGGCTGAGTTCACCGGCATCGATGACGGCAACGATGAGACGATAATCGACCTCTCCATCCAGAAGGGAATGATGAACGGCCTCTTCGGTAATGTTATGGCCGGAGCGGGGCACGATGTCCGCAAGCAGGTCTCTGGCTCGGAACTTTCTTCTGGAAACGGTGACTGGCGTTACCAAGGAGCCGGTTTCCTGGGACGTTTCACGGATAAGAACCAACTCAGCGTGGTGATCAACGGCAACAACACCAACAACCGTGGATTCAATGATCTGGCCGGAAGTATGATGCAGGGAATGCGCGGAGGTGGCGGTGGAATGGGCCGCGGCAGTCGTGGCTGGGGACCAGGCAACGGAATCACGACTTCCTGGATGGGTGGTCTGAACGGCAACACTTCCCTGTTCGACGGCAAGATGGATCTGGGCGGCAATTACCTCTACAATAACAACGAGACTTATGTGGAGGAAGAAAGCCGGAAGATCACCTATCTTGATGACCACAATCTTATCTACAACAACAAGGGATCCAACACGACCAACTCCGACGGCCATCGTTTCGGAGTCCGTCTTGAGCATAAGTTCTCGGAGAACACCTCGATTCTTTTCCAGCCTCAGGTCAGCTTCGGCAACGGAGATTTCAATGAAATCTCGGAGTTCTCTACATTGACGGAAAAGGACGGGACGACAACCAAAACCAATGATGGTTTCACAAGTAACACTGGCTCGAATAACAACTGGAGGACAAATGGTTTCTTCCTTTTCCGCCAGAAACTCGGCAAGGCTGGCAGAACCCTCTCTTTCAACGCGCGTTACAACTTCAGCGGGAATGACATGGATGGATTCAACCAATCTCTTACAAGGACTTTCGATGAGTTCGAGACCGCTTCGGATTCCATCATCAACCAGCGTTACAACCAAGAGCAGAACTCTCAGTCATTGAGTGGACGATTGGCCTATACCGAACCTCTCGGCAAGGGATTCTTCGTAGAGGCCAACTATGAGGCATCGTGGAACCGGAGCACTTCCACAAAGAACACTTACGACAGCGGGGTGGTTTCGGACTTCGGGGCCTCAAATCTCGTCTATAATCCTAATGGGGAGGTACTTAATGATGTGTATTCCAGTGAGATTGTCAACCGCTATGTCAACCAGACCATCGGCGCCAACTTCGTCTATCAGAAGGACAAGCTTCGCGCTCAGGCCGGTGTGAGCGCCAACCCGACCGATACCCATAATGAGACCACCGGCTTTGACACCTATGACAACCACGTTTTGAACTGGGCTCCTCAGGCCATGCTGTGGTACGACATAGATGACAACACCAATGTGCGTGGGTTCTATTTCGGCCGCTCGCAGCAACCGTCGGTAAGCCAACTCATGAGGGTTCCTGACAACACAAATCCGTTGAGTGTCTCTTTCGGTAACATGTACCTTGAACCGTATTTCAACCATAGTTTCAGGAGTGATTTCCGTCATACCAACAAGAAAAATTTCCTTTCTGTTAACGCTGGTCTCGACGGTGGAATAGTTAAGAATCCGATTGTGAACGCGCAGTGGTACGGGACAAACGGAGCGCAATATTCCATTCCTGTCAATGGCAATGACTCCTACAACGGCAGTTTCCGAATCATGTTGAACTCGCCTATAGCGAAGTCCAACTTCAGTGTGTTCCTGATGTCCAGGGCAAGTTATTCCAAGTCATCGTCTTATGTGGGTTCTTCCTCATTCGACATGGGCAAATACTACGAAGGTGACAATTATGATGCGGAGAATTTCCTCGCCGACAAGTTCCTTGAGGATTTCCACACGCTGGATTTCACTTTGAACAAGCTTCAGACAGTCGGTCTCATGGAGAGACTTCGTCTTACTTACCGCAATGACGTTGTGGAACTTACCGCCGGTGGCCGCACCAGGATGTCAAAGTCCTGGTACACGATCGCCAACCAGTCCACGAATATGACGTGGAGCAATCAGGTTTCCGCCTCGATGAACTGGACAGTCCCTGGCGGCCTCGGAATCGTGGCTGATGGTAACTACAACTGGTACAACGGCTACACCACCGATCAGGGAACCCAACTGATTCTGAACGCCAAGATCACCAAGATGCTGTTCAAGGACAAATTCACCCTTGCCCTGAACGCCTATGACATTCTTGATCAGGCCAAGAATCTCTCGGTGTCAGATTCTTCGAACTATCACACGGAGACTTTGAACAACACCCTCGGCCGCTACATCGTGGTCTCCCTGACCTACCGCTTCGGCAACTTCGGTGGCAAAGGCGGCCGTCGTATGGGCCCAGGAATGGGCCGCGGCCCGATGGGCCCACCTCCAAGAATGTAGCCCTATGAATATAATTGAATGTTCAAAATTTTCAATCATAACTGAGAAGCTGTTTTGAATTGTTTGAAATGTTCTTTGAGGTGAAAAATCTTCATTTTCTTCCCGCTTCTTCAGTCAGATAGCACCGCTATCTTCCTTG
>JABLTQ010047959.1_pt1 | contig 18507 bp, 19 predicted proteins | sample 7160101 | NCBI WGS metagenome assembly JABLTQ01 (sample SAMN14651228, study PRJNA627086) | human gut metagenome | isolation source: feces | host: Homo sapiens
CCCGTTGGTCAAGCGGTTAAGACACCGCCCTTTCACGGCGGTAACATGGGTTCGATTCCCGTACGGGTCACCAAACCCGTGCGGTCAATCCCGGCTCTGCCGGGAAGACTGTACGGGTCACCAGTTCCAAAATGCAGGGCTTTCAATCTCCTTTCTCCCCCCGCATCAAGGAACCCTTCTCATTCCGTATTGCTGACGGCGGTACGAACCATTTCTTTCTGTTGCCCTGTGCGGATAAACATCTGCACAGGGCGCCTCCACGGCCCGTTGGTCAAGTGGTCAAGACGGCGGCCTCTCACGCCGCAAACGGGAGTTCGACTCTCCCACGGGTCACCACAGGGTATCGCTGAAAACAGACATTGCGGACGACATGCCCGCCTGTAATCATCACAGAGTCGTGTCCGACAATCTAAGCGGTTCCCTTACACCTGCTGATTCTCAGCAGGTATGCCGGTCAGTCGCATTGGGTCCACGTCCCACCGGCGGATACAGAACCAGACGCACCACATGTGCTCTCCACCCACAGGAACAAGCCGCGTATACACGCCGCAGCCTGTCGGGCCATTTGGCGGCGCATACGCCTCTGTCTGTAACAGAAGATGCGGCAAAAAAGGGCGATTTCTTCGCCCTATATGAGATATGAACCATGTGGCGGCGGCAGCCTTGCCGTCACAAAATCTGCACAAGCCTTTGGCTGTACTGGCTATGCAGTAGACGCGCTGACCGATTGCCCAGCATTGTCTGTGCCGGGCCGGGGAGCGTGCCGGAGTGTCTTATAAGGTGCTTGCTCCGGCTTAAAATTTCATAATGCCGATGTAAACAAACGGCCCAGCAATCGAACCAGATGACTCAATCACATGCCGGTATGTTGGAATTGGCAGACGAGGCGGACTCAAAATCCGTTGGTAGCGATACCGTGTGGGTTCAAGTCCCACTACCGGCACCAATGCGCTGTATCACTGAAAACGGCCGGACATCCGGTACGACAATCTAAGTGGTTCAACGCATATACACCCTCCGACCGGGCCGCACCCGGAAAGAGGCATCATCTCTTTTCCTTTCTTTTTTACAACAGGCCGTTGTTCGGATACCTTCCGCCGGACAGCGACCAAATCAAAATGCGGGGATACCCAAGTGGCTGAAGGGGCTGGTTTGCTAAACCAGTAGGCTGGAAATCCCGGTGCGAGAGTTCGAATCTCTCTCCCCGCGCCATCACATACGGGCCGTTAGCTCAGTTGGTCAGAGCCGCCTGCTCATAACGGGAAGGTCCCGGGTTCGAGTCCCCGACGGCCCACCAGAAAACACATCGCGCCTCGGAACCGACTGGTAACCGGCGGTGTTCCGTGAAAGCTCGCCCTTCCGTGGGAATCGAGAAAGCGCTATTCCATGGGGATATAGCTCAGCTGGGAGAGCACCTGCTTTGCACGCAGGGGGTCGCCGGTTCAAACCCGACTATCTCCACCAGACTGCTTTCTTTTCCGGTTTTCTTTCCAGTCGACAAGAAAATTAAACCGGTGGTGAGCCCTTGAGCTCTCATGGGGAATCCATGCAAGTCTCCCCACCTACCGCCTGTACCATGTTGTACAGCACGGCCATGGCCGTCGCAATGCGATGGCCATCTTTACAGGGGCATCGTCCAATGGCAGGACACCCGGCTCTGACCCGGACAATATTGGTTCGAATCCAGTTGCCCCTGCCAATTCCCCCGCGTCCAAAACAGGCTCTGGGACTGTATGCGAGAAAAGGCAAGTAGCGCGGCCGAGTGAACGCACAAGTAACGGTACGGTTTGACGGTTCAAATCCGCTACGTGGGGACCATATACAGGGGTGTTGCCAAGCGGCTAAGGCCCGGGAATTTGACTCCCGTATTCGTTGGTTCGAATCCAACCATCCCTGCCATTTTTCAGACAGGTGCCGGCTCTCCACATGTCCGGCCAAGCGTCCAGTAAGGGGCCAAACCGATAGCGCTGTCGGGGCGGCAAGGAGGATTGCCTGTCATCATACATACAGGTACGGCCTGTCTGGAAAAATCTATATAGGGGTATAGCTCAGTTGGTAGAGCACCGGTCTCCAAAACCGGGTGTCGATTGGGTTCGAGTCCCTCTGCCCCTGCCAGAAACCAAACAGAAAGCAAACAAAAGCTAAATCAATCTTCACTTCTTTGCAAATCAATTTGACTTCTTCACTTAACATTTAGCTTTTGTGTTATGTTCTTCACTTTCTGTCTTCATATTTCGCAAAAAAACTGAAGAAAGCGAGGCACAGCTATGGCTTTATGGAACCCGTGGCACGGCTGCACGAAAATAAGCCCCGGCTGTGTCAATTGCTACATGTACGCCCGTGACGCCGAATTCGGCAAAGACTCGTCCGTCGTCACCAAGACAACCAGCTTCAACCTGCCTGTCAAACGCACCCGGCAAGGCGCCTACAAGCTCCAGCCGGACGGCGACTACGTCTACACCTGCATGACCTCGGACTTCTTTCACCCGGACGCAGACCCATGGCGCGCCGAAGCATGGGCCATGATGCGCGCCCGGACCGACCTGTCGTTCTTCATCATCACAAAACGGCCGGAGCGGTTCTATGAACAGCTCCCTGACGACTGGGGGCCCGGCTATGAGAACGTAACCATCTGCTGTACCTGCGACAATCAGGACATGGCCAACCAGCGGCTCCCATGGTTCCTGTCACTGCCCATCCGGCACAAAGCCATCATCTGCGAGCCGCTGTTGGGGCCCATCGACCTGACGCCCTATCTTGCCCCATGTATTGAACAGGTCATCGCCGGCGGTGAGTCAGGACCGAATGGACGCATCTGTCGTTACGAATGGGTGGTCTCCCTGTTACACCAGTGCGTAGGCCGAGCCATTCCATTTCGATTCAAACAGACCGGAACCCGGTTCCGATACCCCGCCGGTTTGTTCTACTGCGAAAATCACGGAAATCAAATCCGCGCGGCGGACGTCCTGAACCTCAACTATACACCGGAGAAAGGAGCCTCACCATGACACACAAATGTCCTGTCTGCGGCTCCGTCTGCGACGAATGGGACGAATACTGCTGCAATGGCCATTACCAGTTTACAGACCAACTTGCGCCCGCACAGCGGGCAAATCTGAAACAGGAGGCCATTTCCCGTGAAAATCTTCGCCATCACCCTGCTCCAAGACGCCAAGCCCGATAACAAGTTCGGCGCCATCTTTGGAGACGTCCACTCTGTTGGCTGGTTCAGCACCATGCAGGCCGCCGAACAGGAGCTGATGCAAAACTCTGAATGGTACTGGCAACACATGTACCAGTATGCTGTCATCGAAGAATACGACGAGGGCACGTTCAAGCCGGTCACAAACCGGAAAATCTTCGTCTATCTCCCTGACAGCAAAATCTACCAGCCCATCGGCGAACCCGCGTGCATGCAACGCATCACCAACTTCGCCTTCGGGTAATACACGAGCGTCCCGGGCACAGCCCGGTTTGCTCACGATTCAGACAGGACAGCCGAAAGGCGGAACAAGACGCCCGAATCCCCATGCTGGTCAAGACGTCTGTCTTCAAAACGCGGTGGCAACCGGGAGCAATCCCATGGCGACCGGCGGCACGCAGCCGGCAAACCCGCACATACAGGTTGGAAATGCCTTGTCCTGTCTGAATCCATATGCCGGAATGACCGAGTGGCCGAAGGTGTCTGTCTCGAAAACAGATGAGGGGCAACCCTCCGCAGGTTCGAATCCTGCTTCCGGCGCCATAAACTCATTGAAAGAAGGTTGAATATGCGACGCTTTCTGAAAAACTTCGGCCTTCTGCCTGCCAGCTACAAGGCCTCCTGCATCGTCACAACGGCCATGGCTCTTGCGTTCTTTATTCTCACAGTCTACTGTGAACTGAACCAGCAATGGCCCGACAGCGCGTTCTTCAATCCCCTGCTCATTGTGCTCATCATGCTCATCTCCATCAAGTCCAGCGTACTGAGCATCGGATACTCGATGGAATATATCCGCCTACACTTCACGGAAAAGGAGAACAAGTATGTGTCACGATGACCAGCTCATGGAGCCGACCCATCCCTGTCCCATTTGCGGGAAGGAAATCCCGGAGTCCGAGCCCTGCTGCCCGGACTGTACATACCTGTACCTCGACATTCTCGGCATCTTCTAAATCTACAGAAAAGGGAGACGCGTCATGACAAACGAAACCAGAACCTACATTCACACTCTGACACAGACCATCTGCTCCAATCATGCCGCGGCCTCTCCTGTTACAGACATCGACAGTCTCATTCATCAGCTCGGAGGACGCATCGAAGAAATACGGCCGTTTGATGACCTGTACGACGGAACTGCCGCAAAATGCGAAAACAATCAATTCTGTCTTCGCATTGCCGCGGGCATGCCAGCCAAAAAGCGGAACTTCGTCATCGCCAGAGAACTAGGTCATGTAATCCTACACATGGGATTTCAGACAAACCCCCAGCTATGGCAGGAACAGCGTCTGAATGCTTTCCGGCGATTCCCGAAAGCTGAACAGACCTATCAAGCCAACGAGTTCGCCATGTCACTGCTCAATTCGATACGCCGGTGTGGCCGAGTGGTTTAAGGCGCCTGATTTGAAATCAGGTGATGGCGCAAGCCACCGTGGGTTCGAATCCTACCACCGGCGCCACAAAACAAAAACAGGAGATGATGCCAATGCCCTCACCCTTCTTGCTGAGCCAGCTGCGCCCAATCAGCTTTCTCCGATACACCCGATGTAAATGCGGAGCAATCTCCCTCTACCGCACAAACGGAGACGTACTGACCATGCTGGCCAGAAACAAAAAGAAGCACCTGCCCTTCGCAGACCTGCGGCGCATCCCGCGGTCACCCTATGAGTTCACACAGGACTGCCCCCGATGCCGGGGCGAGGCCGTCCTGGACAACCAACCCCCGGAGAAAGGAACAACTGCATGAAGAAACTGCTCTTGCTTCTCATGACACTCCTTTTGAGCTTCAGCCTGATGGGCTGTAACCAAGAGGAGACCACGGAGAGCGAACCTGCCGCGAGCGACACGCCAACCGTCGAGACACCCGAACCCGCCGGACTGGAAAGTGTCGAACGCGGCGTCGTTGATTTAACGACCCTGACAGACGGCCAGGCCGCTTATCTGGAGACAATCGGCACCAGCATTGACGGAAAACAAGTCGTGCTGTATTACACACCGCCCGATGCCGGCTACAGCTACCTCGACCTCATCACATGGAACGAAACAGATGGCGCTGTATCTGCTTATACGCGGCACTGGTTCTGCTCCAGCGAGGAAATTTATAATGACCAGCTCTCCCAGCACACGGCTGTCACCACAGACCAGCCTGAAAACTATCTCTTCGCGGTCAACATGACAGACAGCGAAGAAACCGCCGACATCGTCACAATGGCCCACACATATAATGATATTTTTACGCTCCTCAGCATGACAGGCCAGCTGGACGAAAACAACGGCATCGTTCTGTAAAATATAAATCCGCAAAAACCTTGATTTATCAGCACACTTGTGCTATAATATCCCCAACAGAGGGGCGAGCCCCCGGGCAAACCCCTCTGATATGCTATTGTAGCTCAGCCGGCAGAGCAACTGATTCGTAATCAGTAGGTCGGGAGTTCGAATCTCCCCAATAGCTCCACACTGGGAAACCAGTGTACCTCTTCTCTCTCCCTGTACCAGAATTTTCTGGGCACACATGACCCGTTACTGCTCTCCCTATCAGTAACGGGTCATCCCTTAAAAGGAGGTCATTATGGTCATTGCAATCGTCATCTATGTAATCCTCGCAATTCCGGCCGCCATCTTCGGATACGCATGCTGCCGCATCGCCGGCGAATCTGACCGTGCCGCCGAAAAAGCATATGCACAGTGGTGCATCCAGCACGGCAAAACCCCTCCGTCTGAATAACATTCGGCCTCTGTCTTCAGTAATGACACAGGCCACGGCTGTGCATTCCAACATGGGGGCGTACCGGTTTCGACGGGGTATGCCGGAATTGATAAGCATGGGGCAGATGTCCGTCACTGCCTACCAATCGGACAAAACAACAAATGCCAACGCAAATTCTCACAACGAGGTGCCCGTCGCGGCTTAACCTCTCACCCGCCTCCGGCGGGGACATCTCCGGAGCAATGCCGCCGAAGCGCTGAATCTCCGGGGTCATCTGAAAGCTCGGCCATTCACAGTGCGTAAACACACAAGCAGGCGCCCTGTGAATTACAAACTGCTTGTGCCCGGACAGACAGGGCCGCTGCTCCCAAGTCTGCCGTGTCAGTATTGCAGATAACCATGTAGAAAGTCAATTCAACGTATATTTCGGACACGGGTTCGACTCCCGTCGCCTCCACCAAAAAAGACTGTCGTCACAGACAGTCTTTTCTATTGACGAAGCGGAAAAACCGGCTTATAATAAGCCCAGCGGCAACATATCTTCCGCTTTCTTGATAAACTCCCGCAGGTTCCTTCACCTCACCTGCGGGAGTGCCTTATATCCGGGTGTAGCTCAGATGGCAGAGCGCTTGGTTCGGGACCAAGAGGCCGTGGGTTCAAATCCCGTCACTCGGACCAGACAACAGAAAGCGAGATGAGAATCATGCATGACAGATGCCCGGAATGCGGCATGTACCTGGAACGACCCATGAAAAAATGCCCATTCTGTAATACACGCCTGCGCTTCTACACGCGTCGAACATATACGCCGCCCAGCACCAGCATCGAAGAAGACCCGCCCTTTTATGAAGAACAAACAGAAATTCGCCAATCCTCCGGCGCAATATTAGCCCTAATTCTCGGCCTCATCAGCATCTACATGCCATGTCTATGTATCGTACCTGTCATTGCGATTCGAACCGCCAGAAAGGCCGTAAAACGAGCAAAAGCTCTGAATACATCCACAATCCCCGCATATATCGGGCTGGGCCTCGCCTGGTTTGGCCTTATGGAGGGGATTGTGATTTTTATCATGCTCGCTCTTGTTATTCTATTCATATAAAGTCTCCCGCTATGCGGGAGACTTCCTTTTTGTGCGATACCGCACCGGGAAAACTCTCGTATCAAAAATAGGGAGGGACGAGAAATGAAAATCGGATTTACGGAGCGAGGAGACGGGGGACGAAACCTGGACTGGATTGCCGCCTGCAAAAACAGAAAAGTGGACGGTGCTGTCATTGTCACAAAGACATTGACAGCCTCCTGCGGTTACGGTATGCTGGAACTGCACAACGAAGGCTTCCCCCTGATTCTGCACGCCACCACCACAGGCTGGGGCGGCACGCCTATGGAACCGCATGTATATGACTATCATACACAGCTGTCGGCCGTACAGCACCTGATTCAAGAGGGCTTCCCGGCAGACCGAGTCGTCATACGCGTAGACCCGATTATTCCAAAACAAGAAGGACTTGCCCGCGCGGAGGCCGTCATCAGGCAGGCCAACCGCATGGGATTACTGGAACAGGGCCGCCTCCGGATATCCGTTTTGGACGAATACGCGCACACAAAAACCAGAATGCAAAGCCGCGGCTATACGCCGTGCTATCCCTCCGGCCAATTTTACGCTTCTCCCGGCCAGTTCAAGGCTGTTGCCGAACTCCTGGATAATCTGAACCACAAACTCGGCCTCACCTTCGAGACCTGCGCGGAGCCTATGCTGTCGAAATACATGACAACGAACAGCATCCGGCACACAGGCTGTCTCTCGGAAGAAGATTTACGCCGTATGGGCCTGCCCGTGCCGGACAAAAAGGCCGTCAACGGACAAAACCGGCACGGATGCCTCTGCCTGACCTGCAAAACAGAACTGCTCAGCCGGCGGCATCCCTGCGCAAACCAGTGCGCATACTGCTACTGGAAAGACTAAACAAACAGCCCCGGGATATCCCGGGGCTGTCTCAAAGGAGAAATCACCATGAAATGGTCTGAAATCATGCCGGAAGAAGTCATGCGGGTAGGCGACCAACTGACTCTGAAAGCCGCGGAATTACGAAAAACCGGAATTGAAGTCTATCCTCCGCAAAATCAAATCTTCAGGGCCCTCGCCCTGACCCCTCCGGACAAAACAAAGGTCTGTATCATCGGACAAGACCCCTATCATACACCAGGCGCCGCCAACGGCCTCGCCTTCTCCATCAACCGCGGCCGCGAACTGCAGCCCTCTCTGCAAAACATCTTCAAGGAACTGCAAGCTGACATTCAGTGCCCCACGCCCACATCCGGAGACCTGACACCATGGGCTGAGGAGGGCGTATTGCTACTGAATACAAGCCTGACCGTACAGGCCCACCAAGCAAACAGCCACGCCAATTGGGGATGGCAGACCTTCACAAAATGTGTATTCGACCTGTGTCTAACCCTGTCGCAACCCATTGTGTTCATCTTATGGGGCGCAAATGCCAGGCGATTCACCGAAAACACGGATTTCACAAAATATCCAAACAAAGGCTGTATCAGTTCCAGTCACCCAAGCCCCTTCAGCGCCTACTCCGGACGTACGCCCTTCTTCGGAAGCCGGCCGTTCAGCCGGGCGAACAGATTCCTGACGCAGCACGGCTCATCGCCCGTAAACTGGACACTGCCGTAACAACAGAAATGCTCCGACCTGTTTTACAGGTCGGAGCATTTTTTATTCAGAAACAGACATTTCGGTTTTACTGTCCATGCAGACCGCAATCTTCTCAATGGCTTCAGTCTTACGCCGAAACAGGTCGAACATGTCCAGCGAAAGATGAAGGCCCAAGCCGAGGAAATAACCCAAAAAGCCATAGGCCGCGCCAGCCAAAATACCAGACAACAGGCCCGCCAACAGGTCGGTGAACTCAAAACCGAATACTGCATTCGCGGCAAAAGAGGCCAAAAAGCCAAACAAAAAGCCGAGAACCAGAAACAGCACAAAAAGGCCGGAAGCCACATATCTCAGCTTTCCTGCCGGATTTTGAAACATACGCCGGATAAATTCACGCAAAGCAGACATTCCAATCCCTCCCAACAAAGCATAACAGACATGCTGCAAAAAGTCAAGTCAATCCGTCTGAACCATACCTGTGAAATTAACGGACTCCACGCCGCGAAAAACGGAACGACCCAAATGGCCCATGACCACAATATCCTGGCCAATACGGCGCTGCAGACTCATCTTATCCGACTGATTCCAAAGAAGAACCTCCAAACCCCGAGGGAGCTCCAGCTTCAAATGCTGACGCACGGAACCCATCACATTCCAGACAGCATCCTCCGGACGGAATCGAAGGGCAATATTGGGCGCCGGAAACCCGGAACCAAACGGCTTGAACTGCTTCAGTTCTTCCATGTACTCCACAAAGGCCATAATGTCAATGACCGTATCACCGGTCCCATTATGGTCAATGACAAAGTCGGGCTTCACAGAAAGCGTACCGGCGGGCATGCTGGCCAATACGGCCGACACGTCCTGCTTCAAGAAATCATAAAGAAGACCAATTTCCAGCTCACTGCGAAACTTTACGCCAAACGCGGACTCATGTCCGCCGGCATAGAACGGCACATCGGCCGTTCTGGTAATGAACGGATACCAATCAAAACTGCGTCCGGAACCCTTGTAGCTCCCATCCGGCTGCTGAGCCACAACCACACAGGGCTTCCCGTAAGTATTCAAAACCCGCTGGGCCAAAAGTCCCATGACGCCCAGGGATGCGTCGGAAAACCAGATATACGGGGCATAGGGCTGCTCCGTCTTCTTCACCATGCGGTCAAAGGCCTCGGCGGTCATCAGCTTCCGCTTATCATTCAGGTCATACAGATAACTGACGCACTCGGCCTGATTCTGTCCAAAAAAGACGCCGAACGCCCGCATCATATCGCCTTCCATACGCTTGACCGAATTAAACATTGGGGCCATATAATAACCAAACAGGTTCTCATCAATGGTCTCGTTGTCCTCAATCCGGCCAACAGAGGCAAGACGATAATAAATTTCATACAATCCGCGAAATACGGAGCGATAAACCGGCGTCCCCGGAATATTCTTGACGATATATTCAGACCCGCCGGAATAAATCAGACGCGAAATTGCTCCGGCGTCGCGGACGATTTGCCGGTTCTCATACTGAAGAGGCATGGAATCCGAAATGGTGCCAATGCCTGCGAATACACGCAGGCGGCGAATCTGTTCCTGAAGGAACCTGGAACAATACCGGTCGGCATATGCCTGCATACACTGATAAATCACATACGCGCCGCAAATGCCCGGATGCTCATAGGGGTCGTCACTCAACATGGGGTCTACAATCACATCCGCATCAGGCAAATGCTCGGGCGGCTTATGGTGGTCTGTAATCAGAACACGAAGACCCATACGCCGGGCAACCTCGACGCCTTCGTGACAACTGATGCCTACGTCACTGGTCAAAATGGCCCGTGCAGAAGGATACATCTGCTTCAGCTTCTGAATGGTCTCGGCGGTAAAACCGTAACCGTCGGACGGTGTCAGCGGATATAAGGCTGACCGAAAACCCAATTCAGCCAGCGCGGCAAAACCGCAGCAGCCGGACATAATACCATCTGTATCAAAATCAGGTATCTGGACAATCAATTCATTGTTATCATGAATATCTTTCAAAATGGACAAAAACAGGTCAAGATGGCCGAGCTGGCCATGACCGGCGTCATCCAGATGATTGATAAAATCATCGGTATAGCCCCGATTTTCAAACGTACGGGCGAGCAGATAATTCTGAACCAATACGGCCATCCTCCTTCCAGGATATACTTAATTATATACTATAGCAAATCGTCTCATATGTCAACCCTCAATTACGCAGACCGATACAGCAAAACGAAAAACAAAACTTTTCGAAATCATAACTTTTTGAGGAAAGTCATTTTTTGCTGTCTCAATGTCTCATTTTTTTTTCAAACCTTATATATATACTTTTTATAAATGGAACATATGTACGATAAATTACAGGTAAATATGCACAATACACGTCACATATAGACATAGAAAACAAAAAACTTCTTATATTAACTTATAATTTTTTGAGACAATGAGACAAATAGTAGAAAAGCCTTGATAATCAAGGGGTTTCGGTGTCTCACGACGAAAAAAATCTGAGACAGCAAAATCCTGCAAAAATCCGGAAACCCTTGCGGCGTAATGATTTCAGCGATTTCAGAAGTGTCTCAAATTTTTGAAAAAGTTGAGACAGCCCCCGGTGTAAACGCGGTTTCGTAATACAACAGCATTCCAGAACAAGACACCTGTAATTTTTAACTGTAATTATAATTACAATTATTATACTAAAAACAGCTTCGTCAAAATGACGAAAGTGGAAATAAGCGATGGGTCTTTTTAATTATATTAAAAACATATAAATTATCAGCATTTGTCAAAAACGATTACCGATTTTTGTACGATATGACGTTAGCCATAGCTTACTGTCTCAAATTTTGAAAAAAAATTGAGACAGCTGAAAAATTGAGACACTGCCTGTAAAGCCTTGAAAATCAACGACTTATGACGTCTCGAAAAATCCCGTAAAAATAGGTGTCTCAACTTTCAAAATTTTTTGAGACAGTTGGGGGTTCAAAAATCGTAACTTTTTTCAAGATTTTTCGTTTTGCAAGAGCACTTCGTGACTCTTGCAAAACGAAAGAATAAAGCGATAAGATGATACAAAATTCTGATGCGAAGACACGGCGGTAGGTTTCACCTACAGCGCTTACCGCGCTGTCGGGTAAAACCTTGTATCATCATATTCATATTAACTTCTTCGAAAAACCCGCCGGGGGCTCTTATTTTTAGACCATACGAAAACTTCGACAAATCAAGAACTTAGGACTTGCTTTTTCTAAAAAAATGCGCTATGATAAAAACAAGCCGCTCGTCCTCGCCCGGGACGGGCATACCCGATGCCACACTGTAAGCATGCCCATGAAGAAAGGAGCCATTCGGCTATGCCCGCATTCAAGACCTATACGCAGGTCTTGCGGGACAAGACGATTGAGTATCTTCAGAACATCAACCTTGCCAGCCCACCTTCGCCTGATGAAATCGAATATACCATTCTCCATAAAGTGTGCCTGGAGATAGACGCCATGAACGCAGTTGCCCTCAAAGGACAAAAACTGCAGTTTCCAAAGAGCTTATCGCCCTCACAGATAGCTCTGATTCTGGCCAAACTATACCCAATCTGCGCACTGGAATCAGGCGGAGAAAACGCAGACAGCGACAATCACATCATCGCTGTATACTGCGAGACCGGTAAACACGCTGGCGTCTATGTCAATGATGACAAGACGCTTTTTTCTTTAGCGAAGCAATATAAATCCGACCTGGAAAAGCGTGAATTTGAGGAAGTTCTGTATCAGCTCGAAAAACTTGTTCCCGTAAAGACGCCAAACAGAGACCGAGACCTGATAGCCGTAAACAACGGCATATTCAACTATGCCACAAAACAGCTGATGCCCTTCTCACCAGACTATATCTTTGTGGCGAAGTCCCATGTGGATTACATTGACAACCCGCCGCTTCCCGTTTACCACAATCCGGATGACAACACAGACTGGGACGTGGAGAACTGGATGAACGAACTCTCCGATGACCCTGAAATCATTCAAGCTCTATGGGAAGTGCTGGGCGCAATCCTGCGGCCCCATGTCCGCTGGAACAAGGCAGCGTGGCTTTATTCTGAAACAGGCAACAACGGCAAAGGCACGCTGTGCGAACTTATGCGAAGCCTGCTCGGAAAAGGCGCCTATGCCAGTATTCCCATTGCTGATTTCAGCAAAGATTTCCTGCTGGAACCTCTGATTCGTTCTCAGGCCATCATCGTGGATGAGAACAACGTAGGCGAATATCTGGACAAGTCAGCCAACCTGAAAGCGGTCATCACCAACGACGTCATTCAGATTAACCGAAAATTCAAAACGCCCATCACATACCAGTTCTACGGATTTATGGTCCAGTGTATCAACGAACTACCCCGCGTCAAGGACAAGACTGACAGCTTCTATCGCCGCCAGCTCCTGATTCCGTTTACAAAATGCTTTACCGGCCGGGAACGGCCCTACATCAAAAACGATTATCTGCACCGTAAAGATACGCTGGAATACGTACTGTGGAAGGTTCTGAACACCAACTATTATCAGCTTTCTGAGCCGGCAGCCAGCCGCGAGGCTTTGCAGGAATATAAAGAGTACAACGACCCTGTGCGGCAGTTTGTCAGTGAGATGCTGAACATTTGCGTTTGGGATTTTCTCCCGTTTTCTTTCCTGTACGACCTGTATAAGTCCTGGTTGAAAAGGGTCAGTCCGAACAGCCAGACTGTCGGTAAGACAACTTTTACAAACGAACTGCTGAAGCTCATAAAAGACGACCCGACCTTGGGGTGGGTCTGTGACGACAAACAAAAGCAGGTTCGTGTCGGTGCTATGATGAGCAAAGCCGAATACCTGATAGTACAATACGACCTGACCCAATGGAAAAACATCGCCTACCGCGGCAACGACCTGAACCAAATTTGCACACCCATTCAAAACGGGAAATACAGAGGCATTCGCCGCGTCATTACACAGCCGCCCGCCCAAAACAATCCGTAACTCACCCCTGCCAAGAAAGGAACTGCCCGCCATGCTCACTTATTTCTATGATATCGAGTCCGTAAACAACGTATTCACCCTGGCAAACTGGCGGACACAGGACAATCTTCTGGAATTATATATTCTGCTGGACGAACCCGTGTCAGTCATTGGCCAAAACGACTTCAGCGGTATTGTGGCACAGACCATCAAAGACCGCGTGTGGGAAAAGAACAAAAACTTCACAGGTGAAATCAAGATTTTCGACCTGCGCGACCTGTACAGCAACAGCCGGCTGGCTAAAATCTTCGGATTGTCCTCCGCACAGCGCATCAACGACCCCAGCCATACGTCCGTATATCCCACGGACTTCAGACTGGTCTGTGACACAGACAAAGGTTACACGCCTGACGTCCACCCGTATCTGCTTGGCTACAACAGCCAGAACTTCGATACCACCCTGCTGGCTGAATACTTTTACACGGTATGGCCCCTGTCCTATCAATGTGCCACACATGCTCAGAACAATGCGGAAACCATGACCCCCACTGTGAGCTTTCAGCCCACAAAAGCGTCTGTCATGCGCAAGGTCGACGACGAAATGTTCTCCGACACATTCAACAAGAACATGCCGCTCTATCTTGCCCGTGAATACGACTACAGCCGGGGATGCTACAAACCTGCCGACTATACGGGCATCCGGTGGAAAATCCGGAAAAATATGCTGATGAGCGGACGGCACATTGATGTTGCCCACCTGAATGAAAAGCAGAAGCATGTCGGCCTCAAGCGCATCATCGGCATGCTGGGCGGCCAGATTCTTGAATCTGACAAGCTCCGGCCCAGTGAAGAAGACAAGACCATTGAAAACCTGGACCAGCTGGCGGACCTGCTGGCTTACAATGCATCCGATGTAATCAATCTGGACCTTGTCGTCTTCCGAAACAAGACCTATCAGGCTAACTTCGCACTGAAGAAATCCCTGCTTCAGACTTACCCGGAGCTGATTTACAGGCAGAAACCCAATGAATATGCGCCTGACATCCGGCCTGAAGCCGTTCGAAACGACCGGCTGTATATCGACAGCTCCTCCGCGCAGCTCGCCACGAAGACCTTGTGTCCCTACGGACATCTGACCGACATTCCCGTCGTCAGTTTCCTGTATCCCTCCGAACAAAAGGCAAAAGAGCTGGGCATACCCCGCCGCAATATCCTGGAAGAGTGCAATCAGTTCTTCCACCGGCTGTTCACACAGCCTGAACCGCTGGAGGCGTGGAACCGAATCTATCAATACTACAAGTCCATTGAAGGGAAGAACTACAACGCCTCTGAGAACTATGCTGCAGATTACCCCAATGGCGAACCTGTCCATGTCCTGGCAGAGATGCCGAAGGACAACCTCTGCATATACTACTACGACAAAGATGGAAATCCCACATCCTGTTTTGCGGCATTCTCCACCGGCGGTATCCACGGAGCCGAATATAACAAAGCCAAGTACGAATATGACCTGGCCAAATGGCAGGAACAATACGACCTGCTGTGCAAGGTCCAGGCCCTCTATCCGAACCCCGTAGACCTGAAGATGGCCCGCACTGTCACAATTGACGGAACCGAGTATCCCGCGTCAAAGTTCCTGAAATCCAACTCGACAATGAAAAACGCGGCATATCGCGACCTGACAGACAAAAAACCCAAACTGTTCGTAGTCGACACAAAGGGCAACTGGAGCCTGAACACATCGGCCTCCGGTTATGCCTACACCTCTGTAGACCCTACGAATCATGAGGACTTTACGTCCTACTACCCGAATCTGCTGCGCATGATGTCGGCCTTCTATAACGAAGGCCTGGGCTACGACCGTTATGCGGAGATTTTCCAGAACAAACAGGACTACGGCTTCCTGATGAAGGAAAAAAACGCGAACCTGACCCCGGAGCAATCGCAGAAATATCAGCGGCTCAGAGAATCCGCCGCTCAAAACATTGCAGGTCTGGTCATCGACCCCATGCACGTATCCAAACAGGAACGAGATGCCTACGACATCCTCCGAGATGGTACAAAACTGATTTTGAACTCTGCATCCGGCGCCGCAGACGCCAATTTCGAGTCCAACATCCGAATGAACAATCAAATCATCTCCATGCGTATCATCGGACAGTTGTTCTCATGGCGCATTGCACAGGCGCAGACCTATAAAGGCGCGAAAATCACAAGTACCAACACCGACGGCCTGTATTCCGTTCTGGAAGCCGAAGAGAATGCAAAAATCCTGAAGCAGGAATCCGACGACATTGGCGTGGAAATCGAACCGGAACCCATTTTCCTGATTTCCAAAGACACCAACAACCGTCTGGAACTGAAAATCGGTACAATGGAAATCACCTCAGCCTCCGGCGGAACTGTCGGATGCCGGAAAGGCCCGGTTCCCACAAAGGCACTGTCACATCCTGCTATCATTGATTGGGCACTGTCTGAATACCTGGTTCGACTCGCGACCAGACAACACGGCCTATCTATGGCCGACCCATTCTCTCAAAAGCTGGGCATGGAAATCCTGGAAGAGTCCAAAACGGTCTTCGAAAAACAGGAATGGCTGCGAATGTTCCAGAATATCATCGCAGCATCTCCCGGTTCCATGTCCTACAACTTCGCCATTCCTGCCACAGTCAGCGTAAACGATGATGACGAAATCGTCCCCGACGGCACATTGCAGGAAGAAGACATCATCGTCATGCAACACTACAACCGTGTGTTCATCATGCAGGATGGCACGGAACACGCCTGCCATCTCTACAAAGCCGCGGCACATGCGCTGTCGCCCCTGGTACAGAAAAAGCGGGCGCTGAACAACGAAAAAGCACAGCAGCACGACCCCATTGCCCGCCGTGTCCTGACAGCCAATGGCATAAAGGTCGATACCCTTCCCAAAAACAAGGAAGCCGTCGTATCCAAGGTCACAAACATCGAACCCACCTGGTATATGTATATCCAAAACGCGGCCCTGAACCAGTTGTCCGATGCAGAAATGACCTTCCTGATGGACAACATTGACCTGAACAAGTATCTCGGATTGCTGTGCAACGCATACACCAACTCGTGGAAAAACACAGTGCCCGGACACACAGATGTCATTTATGAGGACGAACCTGTTACAGAAAGCTCAGAACCTGTTGTACAGACCGTACAGGAGATGCCTCTGCCCTCCGGTATGACCTTTACACAGGAACTGGAGCAGCTGGATACGCCGGAACACCACATCAAAGCAGAATTGAAGAAACTGCAGGTCTTAGCACAGAGTCAAAATCTGCAACACCTTGCAGACCGGCTCTCTGAGCTTATCGACCTGTAACAAAGGCCCCGCTGAACACTCAGCGGGGCTCCCTCAATTATTCACAGCGCGTCAGGAGAAAATATGCGAGGTGAATCATATGTTTAACATTGCGTCTATTCAAGTCGACAAGTTCTTCCAAAAAGACGTTGACACGACCAATCGAAACGCCATGGAGGACTTTCTGCGCAACCATGAGCGTTATCTGACCCTGAACGAAATCAACGACAGAACCAGCTATGCCAATCGATTCTGTCCCGACACCATGAACCTGCCCACACCCGCGGCGACGCCGGCCGGCGCCAACCGGCATGCCACAGCCCATGAAATCCTGTCCAGAGCCGTTCTCTGCGAAGACTGGACAGACGCGTTCTTATCCGTCACCGGCGCTTTCCTGACACAGCAAAATTCCATGTATCACATCGGATTCAACGGAAGTCCGAACAACCGATATCTGGTTCTCTACTTGATGGAAAGCAAACCCGACCCTGATGACACGGGAAAAACTCTAAATGTCATCAACCCCTCCGAAGGTCTGGACGACAATCTGGACAACTTTCTGTTCATGGATGACGACGAGTTGAAAGAACGTGTGGAGCTGGTCAAAAATTTTGACCATGCCTGCGACATCCTGAGAAGCTGTCTGGTCTATATTTTGACGCACTATACAGTCAAAAGCGACATGACGCTCACAGAACCCTGAAAAACAATACACCACATGAGTATCAACTCATGTGGTGTATCTACCCGATTACACAAATTGTAGTTACCTTGCCCACAACACAGGATTGCCCAACCTATGCTGCCTGAAGACATTATACCCGGTAATTATCAATTTGTCAACCAGATATCTATATTTTTTACTATAATTTTTCGGCCTGCGCTACGCTAAACCGTAGCGCCGGTGAAAACAAAAGCGTTGATACAACACAATTTCCAGACAGCGAAAATGAGAAGACACACGAAAAACGAGCCGCTGTCATATTGGCGACAAAAGCACGTAAACGACATCGGCTCGTCCATTTACATCGCACAGAGAAAACCGTTTACGAAAGAAAGGAGGCGCTGTCTATGCGCGTCATGCTTCATTTGACCCACGACGACATCGTCGAGAAAATCCCATATCAAGTCATCTGCGAGGCCCGCTACGGTTCCCGCTGGAACACGGGAAAAGTCCGAACCGAATGGCTGGCCAACTTCACCGAGACCGAACGGCAGACCGCCACCCGTCTCTTCCGACAGGCCCATCTGTGGGCGCTAGTCAAGGGCGCTCCGAATGAAATCTCCATGACACCTGACACGTATGAGCTGTGGCAGAAGCTGGGCAACTTCTGCGCCCGCGTATAGGAGAACCATATCATGTTTGACTTCGAAGCCTTGCGCAAGGACCTCCATGAAGACGAAAAGCTCGGCGCTCTCATCATCTGCGAGGAAACAGAAACCGACATCCTGACCGACGACTTCGACTGCCGCCGGTACATCAACTATCATCTGATTCCTCCCACCCGGGAATGGCTCCAGTCCCTGTTCTACTTCCCGCAGGACTGCAAACAGGATAAAACGGCGTTCCTGAACCGGTGCCTTGATATCCTCATGGCCGCCGAC
>JABLTQ010044508.1_pt1 | contig 18501 bp, 23 predicted proteins | sample 7160101 | NCBI WGS metagenome assembly JABLTQ01 (sample SAMN14651228, study PRJNA627086) | human gut metagenome | isolation source: feces | host: Homo sapiens
ACAAAAGGAGCTATCATAATCCTTTGTTCCCACTATTTGATTATAGTTTTATTTAAGAATACCTTGCCGCATATTTTTTACTCCTTTTCTGGAATTGAATTATTATATCACATCAGTTTTAGGAAAACAAGTATCTAAAAGAAATTTTTCTTCCCCTTATATGTAACAATCATACCGGCTTCCTAACGTTCAGAATGGTTTCTACTGTCTGCTGCGGTGTTTGGTTGGAATTGTCCAGCCAAAAGCCGATCCGTGGTGTTGTCTGCATTTTACTAAATACAAATTCAATGTATACAGAAAGAAATATATAAGGAGTGGGAGGGATTCCGCCGTAGTCGGCATTGTAGGAAAATCCAAAAGTTTAGATTTTCTCAAAATGCTTATCTTTTGGTCTTTGGTTCGGAATAGTGTAGTGCTGGCGGTCTATCTATTGTTTTCGGTTGCTTGCTTCTTTACCGTACATGAGCATTACTGCCGGGTACAAAGCGTTTCGGTGAATTAAAAAAATCAATCGGCAGCGTTTCTCAAAAGGTTTTGACTGCTCAGCTTCGTGATATGGAAGAAAACGGACTCGTTAATCGAAAAGTGTATGCTGAAGTTCCGCCGAGAGTAGAATACTCTCTGACAGAATTGGGACAAAGCTTGAAACCTATTCTCGACGCTATGTGGAGTTGGGGCGAAGATTATAAAGAAAAATGTAATAAATAACGAAAAGACCGTCAAATCTCAACATTCGAGACTTGACGGTCTTACATTTTGTGATTGTATTTAAGAAAATCGTTTTGGTGTTCCTGTTTGCGAAGTTGATAGCCCTGTGCAATCAGCGTATCCACTTTCAGAGCAATCAGGTTTATGTCAGAACACATTGCCCGTGCAATCTGCTGAATGTCATAGCCGTTTTCAATGTATTCCAAAATGGTGTCGTCCGGGAGCGAAGCCTGAGAAGCGAAGATATTTGCTTCATACTCCATACGGTTCTCTCTCATATCAAAGATGTTGAACTCTTTGAACCCGCCGACAGCAACCGCTTCTTGCCTGTGGAGAACATCGTGTCCGATTTCGTGCCATAGCACTATCTGCTCCACGACCGGGTGCATACCGTTTTTAAGAAAAACAAAGCGGTTCTTCAGAATAACTTTATATGCTCCACGCTGCTTGTCAAAATTTCGGTAGATTATATTGATACCAAGCTCTTTTGCGACCTTGTATGGGTCACGAGTACCGCAGCGGTCAATGAGCTTGTTTACGATTTTCACAATCTCAGCCGTAGTGTAATACCCCAATCCGGCTCACCTCCCATATTATAGTATATCGGATATTAACCCTATAATAAATTATAAACTATTATATGTCCCATATATTGGACTTAGTTCACTTCGAGGATTACTCGTCTTTGCGGTATTTCTTCGGGGTGTATTTTTTATTGTTTTTCTTTGCAATAAGATAGGCTTCCTGAATGGCGTCAACCATTTCACGCATATCCTCGTCAGCCATTTCGCCGCCGGCAAACAGACCGGTAACTTCTGCAAGCAACTCCTGAGCCTGTCTTGCTCCTCTGCGTCCGTACTTATCCTCTACATCGGCGATGAAAGCGTCGTCCTCAGACAGCAGATAATTCACATTTACATTTAAGGATTCTGCCAGCTTCTTATATCTTTCCATTCCTCTCGGACGGGATTTATCATTTTCATAAGAACCAATTATGCGTCGGGTTACGCCGATTTTAGCTGCCAACTCATCTTGACTCATACCAAGCTTTGTTCTTTCAGCCTTGACTTTTTCACCGAATGTCATTGTGATTTCACTCCTTAAAAGAATATTTACAGTTGAACTACCCATTTGCTCTTGACAAGTACAGTTGAAGTGTATATAATATGAATTGGGAAGTTGAACTACACATAGTGTACACCAAACTACCCAAAATGTCAAGGGGGTTCTAAAAATGTTACGAAGCATACTTCATTGTGATATGAATAACTTCTATGCCAGCGTCGAATGTATGCTCGACCCCGCATTGAAGAAATATCCGATTGCTGTCTGCGGCTCTGTGGAGGAACGACACGGTATCGTGCTTGCAAAGAACTACAAAGCAAAGGCTTTTGATGTGAAAACCGGGGACGCAGTATGGCAGGCTAAACAGAAGTGCAAGGACTTGGTTGTAGTGCCGCCCCATTATGAGGAGTATATCAAATACTCAAAGCTTGCGAGAAGCGTTTATGAGCGATATACCGACCAAGTTGAACCGTATGGTATGGACGAGTGTTGGCTGGATATTAGCGGGACAGAAAGCCTTTTCGGTTCGCCGGAAAAGGTGGCAAATGAAATTCGTGAGACTATGAAGTTTGAACTCGGCTTGACGATTTCTGTGGGTGTTTCCTTTAATAAGATATTTGCGAAGCTCGGCTCGGATATGAAGAAACCGGACGCAGTAACCGTAATTCCAAAGGACACATTCAAAGAAAAGATTTGGGGACTTCCTGCCGCTGACCTGCTCGGTGTAGGACGGGCAACCCAGCGAGTGCTTGACAGCTATTGTATTCGTACCATCGGGGATTTAGCGAATACCGACCCTGAGTTCTTACGCAGAAGATTAGGAAAGAACGGAGTAGTTTTATGGAACTATGCCAATGGTAACGACCTTTCCCTTGTTGCCAAGAAAGACTTCGTTTCTCCTATAAAAAGCGTAGGACACGGTATAACAACGGTAGCAGACTTAGAGAAACCGGAGCAGGTGTGGCCCGTGTTTCTCGAGTTAACCCAAGACATCGGACACAAGCTCCGTGTTCACGGACTGAGTGCAGAAGGTGTCGCAATACATATTAGAGACAACACACTCAATACAAGGCAATGGCAGACGAAGATTGCACTTCCTACACAGTCTCCGATGATTATTGCAAAGACCGCTTTTCAGTTGTTTGAAAAAAGATATGGGTGGAATAACCCTATCCGTTCTGTGACGGTACAAGCCATAAATCTTGTTCCACAAGACACGCCCCGTCAAATAGATATGTTTATGGACGCCGCCAAGCAGGACAAATTGGAGCGAATGGAAAAGTGTGTTGAAGAAATCAGACGGCGTTTCGGAAAGGACAGCATAAGGAATGGGGTTCTGTGTCAGAACCTGCGGCTACCACCGAAAAAAGCTGAAATCACTATGCCGACAGGTATGGTCGGTTAAGGAGGGCTTAATGTGATTGACGAAAAAGAGGTTACGGCTTATGTTACGATACCCGACTGCTTTTTGCAGGGGTGCAGCGAAGATATTGTTATCTTCCGTGCGGACGGCGGAAACCATTTTACCGACTACGGTATATATGAGGGAATGTTCCTGTTCTTTGACCGGAAAAAACGCTTTAAGAAAGGAAGGCTTTCCTGTTACATCAATACTGCCGGAGATGACCGACCTAAGTACAGGGTGTCGGATAAGAACATCGACGGATACAAGCACTTGGGAAGATTGGTTTTGACTTTGAGAAATTACGAGGTATAGAAATGGAATCCGATAGAAGAAAAGTTTATGTTGAAGTAAATGTAACACACAGACCTGATGGGACGGCTCGTCCGAATTTCATCAAGTTTGAGAATGATGAAAAATATGAGATAGACCGTGTAATTCAGAAATGCCGTGCGGCTTCCACCAAAGTCGGAGGAACCGGTATCCGCTACACGGTACAGATTTGCGGCAAGCCCACATTTCTGTTCGACGAAGAAAACGGAAAGTGGTTTGTAGAAGCAAAATCCTAATGGTAGGAGGTTTTGTAACTTGAAACATTTATCGAGATTTGACATCGAAGCGATTGCCGACAAGTATGTTCAGGCATATATGGCACTTCCTGATGTCCGTAACACACAAATATACAGAATTGACCCGGAGCTTCTCTTGGAGAAGGTTCTCGGATTGAATGTCGAATACCAGCACCTATCCTATGACGGTAGTATTCTCGGAATGACCTCATTTACGGAAATGGGTGTTCAGGTATTTGAAGATGATGATAACGAAGCCTTTTTCTTTTTGGACGGGAAAACCGTTCTTGTGGAAAAGGACTTGAACTTTGACAGCAAGCTGAAAGGCAGAAAGAACTTTACCTTAATGCACGAGGGCAGCCATCAGATATTCAAGATGTTGTTCCCGCATGATTACGGTGTAACACAGAAATCTGCCGGAGTACATTATTGCAAGGCAAATTCCGAGAGGAATAAGCCAATATCCGATTGGGAGGAATGGCAGGCAAACACGCTTGGAGCTGCTATTCTTCTTCCTGAAAACCTCATAAAACAAGGAATGTATCTGTTCAGTCTCGGCGAAAAGATTGAATGCCTGAACAAGATATACTATCCGAGCGTATATAAAAGGTTTGACGCACTTGCCGATTTTTTAGGGTGTTCCAAAAAAGCACTTGCCATACGAATGAAACAGCTCGGACTACTGAAAAAGGAGTATCTTGATAATCCTTTTGATTTGGTTACGGTTTATCCGGAGGTGAGCGAGCTATGAAATCGTTGGAACAAAAGATAATCGTAAGGTGCAAAAACTGTGGCTGGCGTATTTTCGACAAGGTAACAATGACAACAGGTGTTATTGAACTGAAATGTCCGAACTGCCACAGAGTAGTAGAGGTTGACCTGTCCCTACGCAAGGGAACGGTCAAGTACAGATTAACAAGAAGTAATAACAGAGCGAACAATTAAATATCGGGCAGATGTACCGAGCCACGAGTCCTTGAGCGAAAGCTCCTGAGTCATCAAATTGCCGGACGCTGAGAATTAAGGGATAGAAATATCCTAATGTTCTTGGTGTCCGGCTTTTTTGTCGCTCCCGAAAGGAGCAAGACCGTGACATATAAGTGGCTGGCATATATCGCCAAGTATCCGTAATCTCCGAATTTTTGATTTCAACCAAATTCAAAAATTCAAATTTAAGGAGATTACGACAATGACAAAACTTACATTAGAACAACAGGAATTATTATTTGCGAACGACTGCAAACTCATCAATCTGCGGTATGAATACCACGGTTACACCGGCACGGAGAAATGGGCGATTGTAACAGAACTGGCGGAAGAAGAATTGTGGGTTAAATACCCTGATGTTATCCGCCGGTACACCCCGTTCATTCTGCTTTCTATGGCTCAGGGCGAAGTGATTGACGAGTCATACAGAAACAATGATAAGTACGAAAAGCGAGCAAAAAGAACAATCGATGTGTACGGCTATGAAGATGACATCTCTGAACAGTTCCACCGGGAACTGATTACTCCGTTTGTTGACCCGTTTGAGCAGGCGGAGGAAGAACGGATTGAGGAAGAAAAGGAACAGCTTCGACAGTTAGAAATTGCAAAAGTCAGAAAGGTATTGGAAATGCTGAAACCCGTTCAGAGAGAAAGAATGATTAAAGCGATTTTGTTAGGTATGAGTTCAAGAAAAATCGCAAAGGAAGAAGGCGTATATTACAGCGTTGTAGATAAGTCGATTGCCGCCGCAAGAAAAAATTTCAAGAAATTTTATGAAAACCTCTGATTTTGGGTGTGCATTTTGACCCCCTTTGTCCAAATGAGTGAAGGGGTTATTTCAATTCCGGATACGAAATGCACTTTCAAGACTAAATGAACAGAGAGGTTATACATATATGCAGAGAAAAGAAATTCAGCGTGGAGATTTATTCTACTACGATTTTGGAAAAAGGGAGGGGTCTGTCCAGTCGGGAGAGAGACCTGTAATGGTAATTCAGGCGGACAACTTTAATGCAAACGCTCCGACAATTATTGTTGCGGCTGTTACAGCTGTGATGAAAAAGAAGTATCTTCCTTCACACATCATTTTGGGTGAGGACTTCGGTCTGAAGAAGCCGTCAATGGTTCTTCTTGAACAGATACAGACCGTCAATAAGGATGAACTGACAGACTACATTGGTTCGGTAAACGATGAAAGGCTTTGGAAGCAAATTAACGCAGCTCTTAAAAAGACTTTCGGTTTATGGATTTACAACACAGACAGAAACGGAGATGTTCGTTGCTTATGCCCCAAGTGTCTGAGCGACTATATCCACGACCCAAACTATGTTGTCAGGCGTCTTGACCCGTTTGCGAAAAGCAAAGACCACTGCGATAAGTGCAATAACAGCGGTTGGGATTACATCGTTTATGACAAACGCACCTCGGTCAAAGGAAAGGGGTGCAGGAATGTCAAATAGCAGTGAAAAAAAGAAGCGTTACAACATTCCTCTTTGGTGTAAACCAAACCTGTCTATTGAGGAGGCGGCAGCTTATTCCGGTATTGGAATGGGAAAGCTTTATGAAATGACGGAAAGTCAGGATTGTCCTTTTGTTCTTTGGATTGGTAGCAGAAGAATGATTAAAAGGAAAGTCTTTGACGAGTTTATCGAAAGGCAATACTCGATTTAAGGAAAAAGTCAAGTCTGCGATGAGCCGATTCGCATAATTGGCTTACCGCAGACTTTTGAGTATGCTGTAATCACCAAAGGCAAGGAGGTTACAGCGTATGTCTGACAAACAACTTAAATCCAATATGTCGAGTGTCCCAATTTGGAAGAAGATGAACCTTACGGTTGAAGAAGCTTCGGAATATTCGGGCATTGGCACATCAAAGATAAAAGAACTATCGAATTGCGAAGATTGTCCTTTCGTTCTTTGGAACGGGGCAAAGCGATTGATTAAAAGGAAACAATTTGAGGAATACCTGTCATCGCAGTATTCCCTCTGATGGAGGTGGTGTTATGGGAAATAAGCAGACTGAATTGAATAATTCAGGTAATCAGGTGGAAACCGTGCCGGTTTGGGTAAAGCCTTACCTTACGATTGATGAAGCGACCGCTTACACAGGCATAGGCAGAGACAAACTCTATGAGATGACAAGCCGAGAAAAATGTCCGTTTGTTCTGTGGGTAGGAAACAGACGAATGATTAAGAGACGAGTTTTTGATGAGTACATTGAGAAAATGTACTCAATATAGGAAGGAGGGCTTATGGACAACGATGTTTTAGCTTACAGAGTCTTACTCGAAAAGCGAAAAGAAAATGCTCCCTTTTGGGAGAAGAAGGTTTTAACGGTTGAGGAAGCAGCCGAGTACACCGGTATCGGCAGGACAAAAATCAGGCAAATCATAATGAGGGGCGATTGTCCCTTTGCTGTCACTAACGGTGTTCAGGTCTGTGTAATCCGAGACAAATTTATTGATTATCTTGATAAGCAATTTAGTATTTAAGGGAGGAAAAAGTTATGCCAAGAACAAAAAGAAAAGACAAATCAAGAGTAGTGCTTCGTACAGGCGAATCACAGAGAGCCGATGGTACATACCATTTCAGTTGGACGGACGCCAACCACAAAAGGCGTTATGTGTATGCCAAGACACTTGATGAACTGCGATACAAAGAGGAACAAATCGCAAAAGACAAGAGCGATGGCATTAAGGCAGAAGCTCGATACACAACGGTCAATGACATTTATGAGCTTTGGAAGGATTTGAAGCGAGGTCTGAAAAACAACACCTTTGAAAACTATAAGTATATGTATGAGACCTTTGTCCGTCATCAGATAGGTTCAAAGACTGTATCTTCTCTGAGAAAAACAGATATAAAGAGGTTCTATAATTACCTTGCAGACGAACGCCATCTGAAGCCGGCGACCATTGATAATATTCATACGGTTCTCCATCAGATTTTGGATATGGCGGTCGATGATGACTACATCAGGAATAACCCGTCAAACAATGTGCTCAAAGAGTTGAAACAGTCCCATTGTTTTCAGACCGAGAAGCGTAGAGCCTTAACAAAGCCGGAGCAAGAGTTGTTTCTTGACTATTTGAAAAACTCTCCGACATCAAAGTATTGGTATCCGGTGTTTGCGGTTATGATTGGTACGGGACTTCGTGTTGGAGAGGTTACAGGGTTAAGATGGTGCGATATTGATTTGGAAGAAGGTATCATTGATGTGAACCACACGCTGGTTTACTATGACCATCGTACCGAGGGCAGTAAGCGTGGCTGTTACTTCAATGTTAATACGACCAAAACCCCGGCAGGAAGAAGAAAAGTGCCTATGCTCGGTTTCGTCAAAGAAGCATTTTTAATGGAAAAAGAAAGACAGGAATTACTTGACCTTCATTGTGAAGCGACTGTTGACGGATACACCGATTTTATCTTCATCAACCGTTTCGGACAGCCGCAACATCAGGCAACCCTCAACAAAGCAATTCGCCGTATTATTCGTGACTGTAACGATGAGCAGTTGTTGAAAGATGAAAATGCAGAAGTATTGCTCCCGCATTTTAGCTGCCATTCTTTAAGGCATACTTTCACAACAAGAATGTGCGAAGCAGGGGTAAATGTTAAGGTCATTCAGGACACGCTCGGTCATAAGGATATTTCAACTACGCTCAACATCTATACCGATGTAACAAAGGAGCTGAGGAAGTCCGAATTTGAAGGTCTTGACTCCTACTTCAAAAATGAGTATAATAAAGTGTCGGTTTGACAGATTAAATTGATACGGACTTCATAGTTGGTGGATAAAAGCATTTACATCATTTACATCAATTCTTACACAAAGCCCCCACGAAACTAATCGAAAATAAAGTAAAGTAGGATTTTGAAAAAATCTGATTTGCGACTTATTTTGAACTATGTTGGGTTATAGCAAGAATTGAAACGATGTCCTAAATCGTTCCGACTATGAAACCTGTTGATTAAAATAGTTTGCAAATTTCTGTTTTCTCTTAGAAATCATCTGTTTATAATCATTAAATGTTTCTATTTTCAATGGCCGCTGGAGTTTTACCCCAGATTTACCCCAAATCAGCGCTCAAAGATTGAGGGGTAATGCACTGTTAGAGCGCTCTGTAAAAGCAAATCAGGGTACAGTTTGTGCTGTACCCTGATTACTATTTACCCCTTAAATCGTGTACATTTGCAATGCCCATTTGGATTACTGTGCCTGAGCCAATAGCTCGAAACTTCCACAATTCGTCCGCAGTTACGGCACTTGCATTTCCACCTCGTTTCGTTTCCTTTGATCCACCTGTTCTTGACCGGGCCAAGTACAAGGAGGTTTCCAAACTTTGCCCCGGTAAGATCATATTTCAGTTGGCGAACTATACAGCCACAAGAGCGTGTTCGTCCGCTGCGGAGCGAGTCGGAGGAAACAAAGACTTGATTCCCGCATTCACATTGGCACAGCCAGACCATTTTGCCGGATCTTCGTTCGTTGGTTTCTGCCAAAACTTTCAGCTTCCCAAAAACTTGACCGGTGAGACCAATGCGTGTTGGAGAAGGGTTGTGACGCAGACAGCCACACGATTTCGTCCCATTTGTCTTACACAAATTGGTCGAGGACACGACCACTGTATTTCCGCATTTGCACTGACACAGCCAAGCAGGCCGTCCGGGTTTTATATCCTCCGCACGATGCAAAACACGAAGATTTCCAAACTGCAAGTCGGTAAGATCTTTCATTTTTCCCATTTTGATACCTCCATCAAGAAATCTTGATTTTGCCTTCCAGATTCGCAAAGGATTCCACTTTCTTTTCCGTGGTCGCCTCTGCATAAATGTTCATGGTGGTTTCAATATCAGCATGTCCCATGATTTCCTGAATGACTTTCAGATTGCTCTCATTCTCACAAAACCGGGTACAGAATGTGTGGCGAAGATTGTGAACGGAGAAGTGCCGGATCAAGACAGGTGGACGTTTTTCTTCCTTAGCCCGTTCTCTTTCTTCGTTATTGCAGGCCGTGTAAATCCGTTCCAGCGCACGGTTAATGTCGTTTGAACTCAGAAGGCTCCCAAAGCGGTTTGGGAAAACGAATCCGCTGTAACCATCAATGATTTCATCGCAGAACCCAATTTGCTGCTGCAAATTATATTCCGCAAGAAGTGCATTCTTTACATCGGAGAGCATCGGAATCATCCGAATGCCCGCCTTTGTCTTCGGAGTTGTAACAACATCAATGGGAATATTATTCGTCATCAGCTTGTCCAGCAGCGCTTTCAGGCTTGCGCGGTGATAGTGCATCTGCTCATTGTTGAAAAACGCATTGGATTCCCAGATATATAAAACAGCAAGGAAATGGAAGAAGCAGACTTAATAAATGGACAAATCAGACTTTTTGAGGAGTAGAGGCATATGAACATAACTGTAACGGGAAGCAGCTCTGGAATAAACTCATCGTCCGCAAGCTCTGTCATGTGTTCATAATCGTGGAGCTTGGAGTGGGCAATTTCATGGACGGCGGCACAAATGGTCTGTACCTGGCTCATGCCCTCTCGCAGAAAGATTTTCTGCTTCTTGGGGGCAAAATAACCGTCCATCCCCGGTTCCATAGCCTGAAAAGAGATCGGCACGGGGGAGGTGCGGTGCAGGGCTTCCAGAAATACCTCGTATTCAGCTACATCCCCGGTCAGGGTAGAGCTGATCTGCGGCAGCGGCCTTCCGTCTGTCTGGGAGACATCGAACACAGATACTACTTTGAACATGGGAATGGTGACTTCCTTTTCCTCGGTAACTGGCTCGCCGTTTTCATCCAGAAGCGGCAGTTTGGTGTCCGGGTCCAGCTTCTGCTCCTCCTGTTTTATCTTATAGGGGGTGGGAGCCAATATCTGAATCCCTTTTTCACCCTTCTTGACATGACGGCCAAAACTATTTTTCCACTTGTTGAATCCGGCAACCAGGGTGGCATCTGGCTTCTGGGCGTGGATCAGCATAACATTGTTCAGAGAATAGCGATGAAACCGGCTCATGGTGGTCAGGTAATTCCGGTAACGGTCAGATTCAAAAAGTTCCTGGATACCTTTCTCAATTCCGGCGGTGATCTCTTTGATACGTTCTTTATTGGATTGCTTTTCAGCCATAAAATGTTCCTTTCTCTCCGTATTTTTGAACCCCACACCGGATAGTGCATGGTTCGTCCGGTGTGGGGATTCCCGCATTTAGAACGCCTTATTTTGACTTCCTGGTATCACTTGTCTCCCCACCTCAATTGGTAGCTCAAAAACCATTGGTATCCGTTGCCTTTTTGCCCCTTAAATGCGGGACTTGAGGTAGCGATTATGGAGCCGGACGGCCTCTTTTTCCTGCCTGCGTTTGACTGCGCACTTGGGGCAGTATTTGGCACGGTTGGAGCCAGGAACGAAGGCAATCCCACATACCGCGCAGCGGCGTGTGGGGCGAATGCCGTTCAGAAGCGATGCTTCCAATGCCGGGTCATTGGGCAGCACCGCATACCGGAACCATTTGCAGACCAGAGCGCCGGAATGCCATTGGGGGCAGACATTGCAGCGGGGATCGTCCAAAAGGAGGCAGGCCCCGCCGTCAAAGTTGCAGCACCGTTTCCGGATCAGGGACCGCACCTGACGAAGTTGCCTCCCGGTTAATCTCGGCAGCTTATCCATTGCCAAACACCAGTTTGAAGCTGGGCCTTGTGCCGTCATCCTCTAAAAGCACCGTGGCATCGTAGACCTGCCCAGTCCGGGGAGAAACACAGCCTTTCAGCGGGGCTTTTCCTTTTTCCAGAAGCTTGACCGCCGTTTTCCGGTCCAGGGTTTTCTGCTTCAGGGTGAAAAAGCGACTGTCCCTCCACAGGATGAATTTACAGTCCCGGTTGGTACAAAAATAGCCCTTGCTGCGCTCCACGATTTTGGAGCCGCAGCGAGGGCATTTGCCAATGACCTTTTCATCCGAGGGAAAAGGAGCTGGGGGCGATGTAGTCCTTGGTGGACAGGCCGGAACGGGGCAAGTCCTCCCAGCGGAACAAAAACGGCTCCGGGGTGTCCATGCGCAAAATGTCATGGCATACCCTGAGCCGTTCCTTACCCGTAAGCACCTGAGCGCTGACACCGAGCCTCTTGAAGTTGTTGAGAATGTCCGTCTCGATTCGTTCCAGCCGCGGCTTTGCAGAGCGCACACTGTCCGCGTCAATGCCAAAGGTCAGATACTTGGTTTTGACAATGCCGTTGTTGCCCTTTTCCTGCTGATTCTGTATGACCCCGGACAGCTCCCGCTGGATGCTCTCAAACTGGTCTGTGCGCACCGGGATCGTCCGCAGGGCAGCACCCCGCAGGCCGGTCAGATTGATAAAGGACAGCTGGAAGGAAACGGAGCTGTCGAAGTAGTTGAGGAAATCGCACCAGCTGTCAAAGATGGCCTGCTTGTCCTCGTTGTCCGAGAGCTGGTAGTTGATGTCCCGGAACTGGATGGTTTTTGTGTAGTGATTCCGTGTCACCTGACAAATGCCATCCTGCCGCATGAGCAGATACGGAAGGCTGCTGGTTTTGAACAGGCAGAAGCAGAGCAGCACGGTATAGCCCATGCAGGTCCAGATGGCGGCACTGATGTCGCCGGACACGGAAATATTCTGCACCAGCACCGAGTAAATTGCCACGCATACCACAATGAGAAACGCCTGGAAGCCCAGGGAAAAAAGGGTACGCAAATAGTTCTGCCCCATCTGTCCCCATTCCCGGTTGACCATGGTTGCCATTGGAATGGGTGCTACGGAGGTGACGAGGAACACTTCAATCATTCGTCCATAGGTAATAATAAAAATGCAGATGGTGATGGCCCAGGTGCATAGTCCCACGAACAAAGATTGGAACCAAAGTCCAAACAGCGGTCCCAATTCCATTTCGTTCAGTCTGCTTTCCAGTCCGCCGACCACAGAGGAAATGTCGATGTTGGTCTGTCCGACGATTACTCCGGCAGCGCTGCTGACAACGCTTTGGGAAGCCTCAAAAATGCCCATGACAATATCCCAGGTATGGGTGACAATGACCACGGCGCAGGCGGACTTGAACACCCATTTGAAGAACATCCAGGTATCCACGTCATTCAGGTTATTGCGGTCTGTGACCAGCTGGATCAGCTCCAGGGTCATAACGATAGCCAGGATCGCCCCAGCGATAGGAAGGATCACGGTATTGGAAAGATTCTGGATCATGGTAAAGATACCACTGTTCCAGCTCTGGGGTGTCATGCCCACCTGACCAATGATGTTGCCCACTTGTTCATTGGTGGAATCGAACATACCGGACAGGTTGCTGACAATGCCGCTGATGAGGATTTCTTTCAGCCAATCCGTAATGCTTTCCCAGATAAAATCCATAGAGTACCCTCCAATCGATTAAGATGTGGGAAATGTGGTCAGTTCGGAGCGCTCACAGTAGACCACATATCGCTGCCGCCCCCCGGAGGCATAGGGGTGACAGGTGAGCAGCGTCAGAAGCTCCCGCCCAGGCTGAATCAGAATTTCCTCCACATCACTGGGGGCGATGATCCGAATTTCACAGACCCGGTAGTTCAGTGTTTCCCAGAGATTGGTCACGGATACCCGGTCCCCCACATGGAGCTGGTCCAGATAGCGGAAGTAGCTTGCTCCGCTGTAGCCACGGTGGCCCGCAATGACGCAGTTGGTATCCATGCCGCCGATGGGCAGGCTCGTCTGGCTCAGGTGGGCGGCTCCGTCTGCCATGTGCTGTTCTGTGGCTCCCAGGTAAATAGGCATTTCCAAATCAATAGCTGGGATGCTCAGGACACCGAAGATTTCATCTGGGAGGCCGTAGTCCACAAGACGGAAGCTGGCTTTTTGGTAGTCATAGGCGCAGGATAATCCAGACTGCCCCTGGGCGGCAATGCTCTGGTTGTACCGGACCATATCTTCCCAAAGCTCCGGGTATGGTTTAACTTTCTCCGGCTCTATGGAATCGATAATGACAGTGGTAGTGGGCAGCTCCGGCTCATCCCGTTCAAGGAAATCTTTTGCAGTGCTGGCAATAGAGCTGTCCACGGCGGCACCCCAAATATAGGGGTACAAAATGGCGGCCAACCCAGCGAGGAACACCAGCAGCATAGCCGTAATGAGCAGCCCCCGCAGTTTACCGTTTCGCATAGCGGCCTCCTTTGCGGTGCGGGGGATACTTCTTTATCCGCACAACCAGAAACACGATTGCAGATACTCCTACGGCAGCAGCACAGCCAAACAGTAACCCTTGCAGGTACTTGGCTTCCCATGTGGATGCAGCCGGTTCCACACTGGCAGTTTCTTCTTCCATTACCGCCGCTTCCTCGTAAGGAATCCGGGAGCCGCGTACCAGGAGCCGGTGGGTGTTGATCCCATAGGGAGTGCAGGTGACGAGGGTACACAGGTCCTCACCGGGGACGATACCTAAGAGGTCTGTTTCATAGGGCAGAACGGTGTTGATTTCCGTTACCTGATATGCCATCGTTTCACCCAGAATATTCAGATAGAAAACATCCCCCGGAACCAGCTGTTCCAGGTCGGTAAACATCTTTTGACTTGCCATGCCGCTGTGGCCGGAGAGAATGGTGTGGGTGTTTTTGCCGCCTACCGGTAGGGAGCTGCCCAGCAGATGCCCCACGCCACGGTCCAGCACCTCCGCGTCCGTGCCGTGGTAGATGGGCAAATTTACCTGAATTTTGGGGATTTCCACATAACCCATAATCCCGTTTCCGGCAATGTCCAGCTGATTGTCGTAATTCTCGGCGGCGGACAGCAGTGCTTCCTCGCCGTAAGCATCCGCTGTGCCGGGAGTAATGGCTAAATTGTAGGCGGTAGCCCGCTGCCTCGCTTCCTGCAAAACGGATTCATCTGTCTGCTGGATTAGCACCTGATACGCCGTCTGAATTTCAGAGGCGTATTTCTGGTTGACATAATTTGAAATAAGTGGGTACAGTGTCAGCCCCAGAGCTGTGAGAAACAGCACTGCGGCACAGACCGTTATAATTTTCTTTTTCAATACATCCTCCATCTTTTATTTTTGCGTGTCTTTCTCGCTGAAATCCGATGATTGGCGGCAATTTATTCCGACACTTGGCGGAATAATACCCTGAGATTTCTGTCATTGAGGATAAAACAAGGCAGCAGGACGAAACAGCCTGCTGCCTTATATCATCAGATTGTGTTATTTTTTACAGTGTTCTCAGTAAGAACGCCATATACAGTGGAAGCGTCAGAACTTGCCCCATACGCCCAACATTGTAATCTCCCAGCTTGATTGCGCTGCTTACATGGTACTTCTCCGGATGGTTCAGAATCGTCTTTGTACTCTTGATATTACCGGTTGCCGCCTTTACCTCTACAAGTGTACACTCGCCTTTATAGCGAATCACAAAGTCCACTTCCAGGCCGGAATCCTTGTGGAAATAGTAGAGCTTCCGTCCCATTTTGGAAAAAATATCTGCGATCAGGTTCTCAAAGATAGCGCCCTTGTAGCCATAGAGATTGCCTTGAAGAATGTCGTATTGGGTGCCGTCCTCCAGCATACTGACAAATAGTCCCATATCCCGCATATACACCTTGAATGTGTCCTCCTCGGCATTGCCATCCAGAGGAAGTTCGGTGATGGAAAGGTTATAGCAGCGGGCAATGATCCCCGCGTCCTCGATCCATTGCAGGCTTCCGGCATATTTGGCGGCTGTGGAGCCTTTCCGGACAACGGAATACTGGAATTTCTTGTTCTCCTTGGCGAGCTGACGGGGAATGGACTGAAAACATTCCTTGATGCGGGACTTATCCTGCTTTTCCGCATACTTTACCATGTCATCCTCATAGGAGCGCACGATGTCACGCTGGATACGGAGGACCTCATCCATCTGCTTGCTGTCCACAAATGTCTGCACCACATCGGGCATCCCGCCAACGACGGCGTATTGCAACAGGAGCTGCTTCATCCGGCTGTGGAGCGCTTCCGGCACCGGCGTTTCAGCGTCCAGTGCCTTTTGCAGCATTGCAACTACCGGCTCCGAAATGCCATTGGCCCACAGGAATTCCTCAAAATCCAAAGGGTACATATCGATCACAGTTTCCGAACCCACGGGGACCGACTTTGGCTCCTTGCCGTAGCCTTTTACCCCCAGCAGGGAGCCGGTGCCGATCACATCGTACCGACCGTCGATTCGAAAGAATTTCAGCGCGGTCCTTGCCTCGGGACAATCCTGAATTTCATCCAGAACCAAAACCGTTTCTCCTGCCTTAAAAACAGCATCCTTGCCCAGCAGTGCGGAAAGCAGCATCACAATGTTATCAATTTCCAATGAACCCGCAAAAACGGAAGCGTAATCCGGATTTTCAAAGAAATTCAGATAGACAACGTGCTTGTAGTTCTTTTTTGCGAAATCCAGCACAGAAAATGTTTTGCCACACTGTCTGCATCCCTTAACGATCAGCGGCTTGTGGCCGGAAGTGTTCTTCCATTCCGTCAGCTGCCGCTCTATTTTGCGCTTCAGCATTGTGTATTCCTCCAATCAGCTGCCAGTCTATACACAGCATAGCACAAGGGAGAAACTTTTTCAAGGGACTTTATCTATAAAGTATCAACTTTTTCAAGCGACTTTTTACGACATGGTACACCTTTTCTATTTTAGGGATGCAGAGGCAAGGCTTGCGTGTTACGCAGACTTCTTACTGGACACTGCGTACAGCACAGCCGCCGCGCCGACCATAAGCAGAATGCCCACAATGGTAAACATCATAGTGCCGTTGTCGCCAGTCTTGGGCAGGTCAAAGCCGCGGGTATTGACCACGGTCAGCGGTGCTTCGGCGTTGGTGCTGCCGTTGTCCTCCGCCATGTTGACCTTCTTGCCGCTGACGGTGGCAGAGGCGGTCAGCAGCTTGTGTTCCAGGTGCTTCTGGGGGATGTTCTTCAGATCAGCGTCACTCTGAATGACCTGAGCATACCGGGGATCATTCTGGATCAGGCCCAGAGCGTCGGAGGCGTAGACGGTGCAGTTTTCAGTGCTTTCCTTCTGGGAAATCACGACCTCAATATCCTGCTTCAGCAGCACATAGCCATTGTCAGTTCGGACTTCGGTCATGGTATAGGTATCGTCCTCCAACCCCTTAATGAGGATTCGGCCTTTGGTATCGCCGGTTTTCACGGGGACAAAGTGGGTGGCATCTTCCTTGTTGGCAGTGTGGTCGGTCACATAGTACACGCCTTCGTCCTGATTCAGCTTGGCCTGGACATAGTAGTTATCGGTCTTGTTCCGTACCAGGAACTCCACCTTGGAGAAATCGCCCTTGCCGTCAGAGAACAGCTTGGTGAGGTCAATGCCGTAGGTATAAATATGGGCATCGTCAACCAGAGTATCGTAGAAAGTCTCACTGGTACGCTTCCAGGTCAGCACCACCTTGTTATCGTTGCCTTTGTCGCCCACCACCAGAGAGTTATCACTGTCTACCTTAGCGGTGTAGGTCAGGCGCATAGTGCAGTCGGAGAAGCCGGAATTGACCATACTTGCATCGGTATAGACAGCCTGGGAATTGTTGATTTCTGCCAGTCCCTTGGCAGTCATTTCCACCGTCATAGCGGTTTTGCCATTCTGGGTATCGTTATAGGAAACGGTGAAATAGCCGTCTGCAAGACTTCGATAGCGGAATTGAAAAATGCCATATTGTGTACCTCCAAAAGATGATAAAATTTGGGAAGGGACACATTCACGTTGAACTTCTCTGAATCTAAATATGGTTACTGCTTATCAGGCAGGGAGCCGGACGGATTTGCTTCAAACACCTCGCATACTGTGTCCGGTTTCAGTCGGAGGCGATGGGACAGAAAACGCTCCATGTCCAAGGCGTTTTTCTTGTCAAAGTCGGATGTATATTTGTAATTGGGATGCTTGGTGATGTCGTACTTGTTGGACAGGAACGGGCGAACACCCCGCAGCTGCAAGATACACTTGCCGCCGTCCATGACTGCCAGCTCATCCTGGCTCATAAGCTCCCGGCCCAGCTTTTGGTAATTCAGACTGTGGGAGGTTTCCCGTCCACGGCTCTCTCCGGTATTGTAGGTGTCCACTGTCTCTTTCCCCAGGGCTGCCGCCAGTTCCTTTAGGGTAGTCGGCTCTTTGCCGCCCAGAAAAATGGAGGTGTCCATGTTACCGATGATGGTGTCGGCGTTGTCCTTGTAAATGGCTTTCAGCTGGGATTGGGCCTGCAACACCAGGCAGGCGGAAATCTCACGGGAGCGGATAGTTGCTACCAGCTTTTCCAGCTTCGGGATCTGGCCGATGTTGGCGCACTCGTCAATGAGGCAGCGCACATGGACCGGAAGCCTGCCGCCATACACATCGTCTGCCTTTTCGCACAGAAGATTGAACAACTGGGTATAGACCAGAGAGATCAGAAAATTGAAGGTATCATCCGTGTCGCTCATAATGAGAAACAGTGCCGTTTTCCGATCTCCCAGCGTGTCCAGCTCCAGCTCATCATAGGCCGTCACTTCCCGCAGCTCCTGAATATCGAATGGGGCCAATCTGGCACCACAGGAGATTAGAATAGACTTCTCAAACTTGATTTTCTGTAAGCCGTCATAGACAGGCTTCAAGCTCTGGAAAGCAGCGGAGCTGTCATAGAGCTGCTTAATTGCTTTCATTCGGGCAGTCTGTTCGTCCAGCGTTTTCTTCAAGCTCTCTGTGGCAGCACTGTGTTCGCTGACACGGCTTTCCAAATCTTCAAGGGAGTAAATGCCGTTTGC
>JABLTQ010114378.1_pt1 | contig 18351 bp, 10 predicted proteins | sample 7160101 | NCBI WGS metagenome assembly JABLTQ01 (sample SAMN14651228, study PRJNA627086) | human gut metagenome | isolation source: feces | host: Homo sapiens
AGAATTTGAGAATTACTGAAGCTTGTTGATTTAGGAGTATATTTTTCTCTTACGTTGCTTTCATCGATTCCGTTCGCATGGAAAAAATGCTGAAGTCCAATTGTTCCCAAGTTTTGTTTAAGGAGAAGTGGGTCAGCATTCGCAAGCTCTTTGATAGAAGTGATTCCAAGTTTGTTTAATCGTTTCTCAGTTCGCTTTCCAATTCCCCAGAAATCTGTCATCTTAGGAATTGTCCATAGTTTATTAGGGACATCTTCATAACGGATTAGGGCTCTCATATTATCATTGTGCTTGGCATAGTTATCCATTGCAAGTTTGGCAAGCAAGGGGTTGTCTCCCATCCCAACAGTCACATATAGTCCTAGTTTATCTCGAATCTCACGTTGCAAGTCTAAAGCAATCCGATTCATTTGTTCATAACGGTTTTTAATTCCAGGATAAAAGAAATTAAGCGATTCAGTAATGTCTAAGAAAGATTCATCAATCGAGTAGGAGTGAATCTCATCAATTGACGTATAATTGGTCAGTATATCTGTCACTTCAATTTTATAGTCCACATAGAGCTGCATTTGTGGAGGAACAATCCACGTGCGTTTCGCCCAAGATTCAATAAAAGCGACATATTGCAAAGTTGGTTCAGTTCGCTGTCCATGAATGTCTGTATGTGTTCGATACCATTGCGGATAATTGAACTTTCGTGTTTCTATAAGAAAAGGTAAATCGCTGGCACGACTGACATTTTTCATACCAAAAACTTTTTTAAAGGTTGGACTAGAGGCAAGCGTTAACCCTTTAGAATGATCTGCTCGACTCATGACACAAAGAGAAGTTGTCAGAGGATTTAAATTTCGCTGAACGCATTCAATTGAAGCATAATTAGACTTGACATCTTGAAAGAGGATGGCACGACGTGGTTCAAGCGAGTAGTCAAAGTATTGATTTAATTTTAATTGTTCCATAGTTCCTCCTAAATCAAAAATATCAGTTTTACTGGTATTATATCTTTTTTTAGAGTGAAAAACAATCGAAATAAACACCAAAACTGATAACTTGGAATATTTAAGGGAAATTCTTAGTCCTTCAACATCCTTCCTATGCTTTTGGTTTAAATTTTTTAAGGACGACTGGCTTGAGCTGAAGTTGTTGCATTATTTTTTGTACGAGTGATGTTATCCTTAAATCTTAGAGTGTGTATTGTATAGTTTAGACAATGGACAAAACATCCAAATAACTTGTCCATAAAAAGTCCATTTACTGAACTTTTTGTTGCCGTTTATAACCCTAATTTTCGAGCCGTTCTTTCTCCTTTAGTTTTAATACTCAAAAAATAGCTCACAACTGTTAAGTTATGACTAGTTTTCTATTTTGAATAAGTGAATAATAATTAAACTAAATATAATTAAACTTTATTTTTTAATAAGTTTAGTGTATCTTTGTTTTAAGGAGGTCAGTTTATGAAAAAAGACTTTGGCGATTCCATTAACAATAAAGTATATGAATTTCGTGTATTAGCTCGATTATCTCAAAAGGAATTAGCAGATAAAATAGGAGTGTCTAAACAAACAATATTTGTTATGGAAAAAGGGAAGTATATTCCTACTCTTTTGTTAGCATTTAGAATAGCAACTTTTTTCAAAGTTGATATAACAGATATTTTTTCTTATGATTTAGGAGGAGCAGAAAATGAAAATTTTTAATAATATTGATGAACGAGTAGTGGATGATTTAAAAAAAGAACTAAAAGCACAGAGCAAGTTAAAAATTGCTGCAGCATCATTTTCAATCTATGCGTATGAAGAATTAAAAAAAGAGTTAGAAAAAGTTGATCAAATTCAGTTTTTATTTACTAGTAATCTATTTACGAAAGAAAAAGCACCGAAAGAAAAAAGAGAGTTCTTTATTCCTCGTCTAAATCGTGAAAGTCAGCTGTATGGGAATGAATTTGAATTAAGAATGCGCAACGAATTATCTCAAAAGGCCATCGCTAAAGAAGCTGCAGAATGGATTCGTCAAAAAGTTACGTTTAAGTCAAATATTTCTGGTCAACGTTCTGATAATTTCATGGTCGTGGAAAATAAAGGAAATATAAATGTATATGCACCTTTCGGTGAATTTACAACCGCTGAAATTGGAACAACAAAGGGTGAAAAGCTTTTTTATACTATTTCAAAATTAGAAAATGAAAATACACAACTATACTTAAATGCATTTGAGCAAGTTTGGCATAATCAGGATTATGTCGATGAGGTAACGGATACGGTATTAGATAATATTACGGCTGCATATCAAGAGAATGCCCCAGAGTTTATCTACTATATTGCGTTATATAATTTGTTTGGTGAATTTTTGTCTGATTTAGATCAGGATTATATTCCTGATGAACGTACAGGGTTTAAAGACTCAAAAATCTGGTCATTATTGTATGATTTTCAAAAGGATGCTGTGTTGGGATCCATTAGTAAATTAGAGAAACACAATGGTGTTATTTTGGCAGATTCTGTTGGTTTGGGGAAAACGTTCTCGGCTATAGGAGTCATTAAATATTATGAATCACGTAATAAAAATGTCCTAGTTTTAGTACCGAAAAGATTGAAAGATAATTGGAATAATTACAAGAATAACTACAAAAACAACCCATTAGCTGAAGATCGTTTGCGGTATGATGTTTTATTTCATACAGATATGGATCGCGAACGTGGTGAAAGTAATGGAATTGATTTAGGAAAGATAAACTGGGGGAATTATGATTTAGTCGTAATTGATGAAAGTCATAACTTTAGAAATGGAGAGGGTACTACACATAAAAAAGAAGAAGGTGTAGAAAATCGTTACCAAAAGCTAATGCGCAAAATTATTAAATCAGGAGTAAAAACAAAAGTTTTAATGTTATCTGCAACTCCTGTGAATACCGATTTTTCTGATCTACGTAATCAATTGATGCTAGCATCTGAAGGTGATAGTAGTAATCTTACAAAAACTTTGACTACAAAAAAAACAGTAACAGAAATTTTTGGTCAAGCTCAACGAGCTTTTAAAGATTGGTCTTCTTTGGAAACTGAAAATCGTACAACGGAGTACTTACTTGATATGTTGGATTTTGATTTTTTTGAGTTATTAGATAGCGTGACTATTTCTCGTAGTCGTAAACATATAGAAAAATATTATGATCAATCGGATATTGGGAAATTTCCAAAAAGATTAGCTCCAATTAACGAAAGTCCGAAATTAACAGACTTAGATATAACCTATAATGATCTATTTCAGTTTATCGATTTGCTAAATCTAGAAGTTTATACGCCGCTTAAATATGTGTATCCCTCTAAAATAGAGAAGTATACAGATCAGGCAAAAGCTGGAGCTTCAAGTTGGGCAAATCGAGAAAAAGGACGCAATCAGCTGATGATTACGAATTTACTCAAACGAGCTGAAAGTTCTATTCATGCATTTAAATTAACAAGTGAACGAATTTTAGAGAATATTCGTTTGAAATTACAAGTTATTGAAGAGTATAAACAATCAAAAAATGGCATTGTAAAAAGCGAGTCAGATGATTTTGAAGATGATGTGTTTACCGTTGGACAGGACTTAAAAATTGATCTAGCAGATATGGATTATCAATCATGGGAAAAACAATTAGTGGCCGATAAGTATGTGTTTACCGAACTATTGGATATTGTAAATCGTATTACTACGGAACACGATACAAAGATGGCAACACTTCAAGAACTAATTTTTAAAAAGATAGAGAATCCGATTAATAAAGGAAATAAAAAGGTCATAATCTTCACGGCTTTTTCTGATACAGCAGACTATTTATATAAATATTTATCTAATCAATTAATTCAAAAAGATGGGGTTCATACAGCTTTGATATCGGGAACACGAACAGAGTCAACCATTCCAGGAAGAAAAAACGATTTTAATGAGTTGCTTACTTTATTTAGTCCCAAATCTAAAAATCGTGATGCATTAGGTTTAGATGGTGAAATTGATGTAGTGATTGCGACAGATGTCATTAGCGAAGGTCAAAATTTGCAAGATGCAGATTATCTAATTAATTACGATATCCACTGGAATCCCGTTCGTATTATTCAACGTTTTGGTCGTATTGATCGAATTGGATCTACCAACGATACCATTCAAATGGTCAATTTTTGGCCTGATATTAGTCTTGATGAATATATTAATTTAAAAGCACGGGTTGAGAACCGAGCAAAGTTAGTGGCTATATCCTCAACAGGGGAGGATACCATCGATAATACAGATCCAGATATGGAATATCGTAAAAAACAACTAGAAACGTTACAGAATGAAGTGGTTGATTTAGAGGATATGTCAAGTGGAGTCAATATTATGGATTTAGGTCTGAACGAGTTTCAACTTGACCTGCAAAAATTGAGGAAAAAATACGGAGATTATGAAGCAAAACCTTATGGAATTCATGCGATAACAAAGTCTGATAGTAATCATCCAGCAGGTGTTATCTTTGTTTTAAGAAATCGAAACAACGCTATGAATATAGACAAACAAAATCGCTTACATCCGTTTTATTTAGTCTATATCGCTGAAAATGGTGAGATTATTTCGAATCATTTTAATCCTAAAAAAATTCTAGATGATATGCGGTATCTATCCAGAGAAAAATCTGTACCGATTGAGAACCTCGTGCAATCATTTAACATAGAAACACTTGAGGGGAAAGATATGAGTAAGTATTCGAATTTACTGAATCAAGCAATTGACTCCATGATTAGCGTTAAGGAGGAAAAGGATATCGATAGTCTCTTTACGACGGGAGGCACCACAGCTTTGGAGAATGATATCAGTGGATTAAATGATTTTGAATTAATTGATTTTCTAGTTGTCAGGGGTGAGTAGATGATCATAGAGATTCCAAAACAAGCAGTTGTGAATCGTATTATTCCCAAAGATCGATTTAACTTTGATGATGCTACGAAGATTGAGCGTATCCGTTGGGTGGGTAAACTTGCGCCTAATACAATTAATCTGCCTGCTAAAAAAATACAGGAAATTGAGGTTTTTAGTGTTGACATGCCCGAATTTGATTTAAATGTTATTAAGGAGATTGTCACTAAAATACCGCAAGAAATTTTATTCATCGTCAATGGTGAACTGGGCATCATGTATTATCTAGATCAGTTTATTTCTAAAAAAGGGGCTGATAAACTTCAACTGAACGGTTTATCGATTGATGATGTTCGCGATAACTTTATTCGCCAATTGTTAGATATTACAGACATCTCAAAACCTTTGAAACAACAAGTTGAAAAAATACAGCTATTGTATGAATTGGAATCCGAAATAGATCGAATCAACAATCAAATTAAAAGAACGGTCCAAATTAATAAAAAACAGCTCTTGGCTAGAGAAAGATATGCATTAGAGCAGCGTTTAGCCAAAGCTAAAGGAGAATAAGAAATGCCTGATATACCAGAAAAAATTAACTTAGCTAACGTTAATTCACGTCAAGTAGATCCTGAATTATTGAATGAATTACGTGATTTATTTGTTAAAGCAGAAGAACAAAAAGAACGTTACGATTTTACATGGAACGGAAAAGCCAAAGCCTATTTTGAAGCTGCAGCTCCAACGACTAAAACACTACGTGCACAGCCAGAAAAAAGTGTGAACTTTGAAAATTCTGAGAATCTATTTATTACGGGGGATAATCTTGAAACATTGAAATTATTGCAAGAATCTTATCTTGGGAAAATAGATATGATTTATATTGATCCACCCTATAACACAGGTAAGGACTTTGTTTATCAAGATAACTTCAAAAAAACGCAAAAAGAAAATGACGTATCAGAAGGAATTATAGATGAAGATGGGAATCGATTAGTAAAGAATGAAAAATCCAACGGTCGCTACCATTCTGACTGGTTAACTATGATGTATCCACGCTTAAAGTTAGCTCGAAATCTGTTATCGGATACAGGTGTTATCTTTGTCTCTATAGATGACAATGAACAAGCAAATTTAAAGCTTATGATGGATGAAATATTTGGAGAGTCAAACTTCATATCTGACCTCATTTGGGAAAATAAAGAAGGTGGAGGAAAATCTGATTCAAAATTTTTCCGAAATAAGCATGAATATATTTTGACATATTCTAAGAATATTGAAAATGCTAATATTCATGGCATTAGCGTTGGTAATGAAGATAGATATCGTTTAAAAGATGAATTTTTTGATACAAGAGGACCCTATTATCTTCAAAAATTAGGTATGGGCTCTATTCAGTATTCTAAAAGTTTGGATTATGGAATTAATGCACCTGATGGTACCATCATTTATCCTGCAGATAATAATAAGGGGAAACAAGCTATATGGCGATGGGGAACCGAAAAATATAATTGGGGGCTAAACAATGGATATATTGAAATAAAAAAAGATTCAAATAACATTTGGAATGTATATACAAAACAGTATTTGAATGCTGATAATGAAGGAAACATTTTCAAACGTACAATTCAACCAATAGCGGTGATAGATAAATTTTCTACTACTCAAGCAAATAAAAATCTAAGTAAGTTATTTGAAGGATATTCCTTGTTTTCATATTCGAAACCCGTCGAGTTATTATCTTATTTGCAAGAAATTAGTACTCCTTCTGACGGAATAATTTTAGATTTCTTTGCTGGTAGCGGTTCAACCGCTCATGCTGTAATGCAACTAAACGCCGAAGATGGTGGTAATCGTAAGTTTATCCTCGGTACCCTTGATGAAGTAACACCTGACAATTCAGAAGCACGAAGGGCAGGATATACGACGATTGATCAACTTTCTCGAGAACGAATTCGTCGTGCTGCTGCCAAAATTGGTGATAAAAGTGGTTTCCGTGCCTTGAAAGTGGATTCAACAGGTTTAAAAGAAGATGTCTTTAAAACAGCAGGTGAACTCGATCAATTAGATTTGCTAAAAGATATTGATAATCACTCTGATAACCGTTCGGATTACGACTTACTCTATGACGTGTTAGTAGATGGTGCATTAGAATATAATCGACCAATTACGATTGACATGATGAACAATGAAAAAATTATCAAATATGACTATTTAGGTGAATTATCTGGTGTAGTTTGCTACTTTGGTGAGAACTTAACAGATGAATTAACACGCCAAATTGCCACATTAAAACCGTTGCTTGCAGTCTTCAAAGAATCAACTTTTGATAAATCAGCTCAAAAGGTAAATGTGATGGAACAGTTCCGTATTATCAGTCCTGATACGAAAGTGAAGGTGATTTGATGCGAAATTATCAAATAAATCTGGAGGGTCAAAGATGAAACTTCAGTATAAGAACCAACAATTTCAACTAGATGCCGTAGAGGCGATTACTTCTATTTTTGAAGGACAGCCTAGGCAAACCAGCATGTCTTATATGATGGATATAGGGAAAGAAAAAAACATTACTTTAGATATTGTCAATGGATTTAAAAATGCAGCTATTTCATTATCAGATAGCGATCTTTTAAAAAATATTCAAGCAACGCAAAAAAAGAATGGCATACTTACGGATAATAAACTTGTTAAGATGTCCATTGGTGGTAAGGATAAAAATACAAAGATTGATAACTCGAAAGATTGTTTGACTTTAACAGTGGAAATGGAAACTGGTACGGGTAAAACATATACGTATATCAAAACTATGCTTGAATTAAATAAGCAATATGGTTGGTCGAAATTTATCATTGTCGTTCCGAGCATTGCTATTCGTGAAGGAATAGCTAAAACATTTGAGTCTACGTCTGAACACTTTAAACAAGCATACGGCATCGGTATTCGTCACTTTATTTATAACTCTAGCCAACTTGATAAAATCGAAGCCTTTGCGAGTGATGCTGGAATCAATGTGATGATTGTTAATACGCAGGCTTTTAATGCACGTGGGGCAGATGCACGAAGAATTGATATGATATTAGATCAATTCCGTGGACGCCGTCCGATTGATGTAATTGCAGCAACGAATCCAATTATGATTATAGATGAACCGCAATCAGTTTTAGGAAACGGATCAAAGGCCGAACTGAATGCCACACGTGTTGGCTTAGCAAAGTTTAACCCTTTATTTTTCATTAATTACTCAGCGACACATCGGGATAACTACAATATGGTTTATCGATTGGATGCTGTGGATGCATATCAAAAACATCTAGTAAAAAAAATAGCGGTGAAAGGAATTGAAATATCAGGTTCAAATGCTTCTAGTGGCTACCTGTATCTCGAATCTATTAAAGAGAAACCGGCATTAAAAGCACGGATTCAATTTGAAAAGTTATCCGCTACAGGAAATGTTGTAAAGACATCAAAATTGTTAGATAAAGGAGAAAATATTTACCCTCTTTCGGGTGAAATAGAATCTTATAATAGTGGCTTTGTCGTTTCAGAAATTAATGCGGTGGATCAATTTGTTGAGTTTACGAATGGACAAAAATTATCTGTTGGAGAAGTTGTTGGAAATACCAATGATGAGGATTTAAGACGCATACAAATTCGTGAGACCATCCATTCTCATCTTGCTAAAGAAGAAAGCCTGTTCAAGCGTGAAATTAAAACATTATCCTTATTTTTCATTGATGAAGTAGTCAAATATAAAGATTATGAAGCTATTGATGATAAAGGTACGTACGCAAGAATTTTCGAAGAAGAATACGAAAATATTGTACGAGATCGATTAACAGATACTTTATTAGATGAAAAATATCGAACTTATCTTGAACGTGAATTGGAATCTCCAGAAAAGGTTCATGCTGGATACTTTTCAATCGATAAAAAAGGAAAATCTGTTGATAGCAAAATCAAACGTGGTAGTGAATCGAGTGATGACATTTCAGCATATGACCTGATTATGAAAAATAAAGAGCGTCTATTATCATTTGAAGAGCCTGTTCGATTCATTTTCTCTCATTCAGCGCTAAAAGAAGGTTGGGATAATCCGAACGTTTTCCAAATTGCGACATTACGTCAATCTTCATCGGATATTAAAAAACGACAAGAAATCGGTCGTGGATTACGTTTAGCGGTAAATCAAAAAGGTGATCGCCAAGATGAACAATCTTTGGGTGAAGACGAGGTGCAACAAGTAAATGTGTTGACTGTTATCGCCAACGAGAGCTACGAATCCTTCGCTCGAGATCTTCAATCAGAAATAGCTGATGCAATTAAAAATAGACCAAAACTTATCGAACCTAAATTATTTGAAGGGCGAGAACTTGTTGTAGAAGACAGCAATGGACAAGTGACTGCAAAAATGGTGGTTGATAATACGCAGGCAGCCGAAATATGGTTCGGTTTAAAAAAAGGGAAACTGATCGAAAAAAATAAGCAAACTTCTGTTACTTACCAAAAACTATCAGCTGCAGAAAAACTAGAGGCTATTCAGGAAGTTTTAGATGAAGAGCTTCAAGTATTCGCCCTTCCAATTCAAAAATTAATAAATAGTGTATACAACCTCAAAGATCTACCGATTGAGAATGAGAATAAACGAACTACTTTGAAATTAAATCGTGAAAAATATGCAAGTAAAGAATTTAAAAATTTATGGTCAAAAATCAACCGTAAATCTTACTATACTGTCGATTTTGATGATCAAGAAATTATTGAAAAGTCGATTCAACTTATCAATAAAAAATTAACTGTTAAAACACTAAAAGCACGTATCACTGAAGGAAATATGCAAGCTACTGATACAGGGACAATATTTACAGTAGATGGTAAGCGAACAACTGATATATATAGTCCGGTAAATACTGTTAAATATGATTTAATTGGAGAAGTTTCTCAAAATGTAGGATTACTTCGCAAAACAGTTGCATATATTTTAAGTGGTATCCACCCTGAACAATTCGCAAAATATCAATCAAATCCTGAAAACTTCATTGTACAAATTAGCAACATCATTAACGCTGTGAAAGCACAAAATATTATTTCTCATATTGTTTACAACAAATTAGACGAAGTATGGGATGAAGATGCCATATTTGCCAATAGTGATATTCAAGGAATTATGGGGCAAAATGTCTTTGATGCGAAAAAACATCTATATGATAAAGTTCGAGTGGATTCTGAAGTGGAAAAAAGATTTGCTAGTGATCTAGACGTCGAACAGAATGTTGAAATGTATGTTAAGTTGCCTGGTGGTTTCTATATAAATACGCCAGTTGGCAAATATAATCCAGACTGGGCTGTTGTCTTGAACGAACCGGATCACAAACATGTCTATTTCATTGCCGAAACTAAAGGTGTTTCGGAAAATATCGAATTAAATTTAAAAGGTGTTGAAAATGCTAAAATCGAAGCCGCACGTCAACATTTTGAAATCATTTCTAATAGTGAAGTAACATATGACGTTGTTGACAGCTATGACAAGATGATGGATAAATTATCGTCACACATCTAAACAGGGACTATAATTAGATAAATGGAACTTTCGATATAAAAGGGATTTTTCACTAAGTTAATAAGGGTTTCAATATAGAGGCTTGTTCTTGTTAGTTTTTGACAATAGATATCCGCACGTGATACAATAGTAATGCGAAAAGGTAACTCAAAACTATCACCTCCTTTCACACCTTCTGTAGAAGGGCAATCGGTTTGTCGATAGCTTAACTATTATATCATGATATTTTTGATGAGCTAGAAACATGAAAAGTGTTTTAAAAATGTTGTGAAAAGGATTCTAGAGTTACGCCTAAGAATAATCATTTTTTTATTATCTAGTGACAAAGTGTTAAAGGGGTTTTTACAAGATATTGACTTTTAAAAGAAAATATTTTAAACTGACTCTGTTGTAACTTCTATTGTTGGTGAGCGTATGAATCACCCAGAAGGAGGAAGTCTCATGAAAATGGACAAAGAACAAACCCTCGCTCTATATGAGCTAGCAACCACAATCGTTTTATCAGTAAAAGAGATTATTATTAAACATCTTGATAATAAACGAAGCTGATAAAACTATGGCGTATAGTCTGATCTATATGCCATTTTTTTTGGAGTAAAATATATGGAAAATAACATTAAAAGTTATATAGAAATCGTTGAAAATACTTGTGAAGTTTTTGAAAAATACTTCTACAACGAATATTTTTCAAAAAAATATTTTGATACAATGCCAAATAATACAGAATTTCATACTGATTTTTCTATATTCAATATCATTACAAAGGAATATTTTGAACAAACGGGATTTTTAGACGTTCTTCAAAAAGAATTGCGAATTAATTTCATTAATAAACTAATCGATGACTTATGTAAAATTAAAAAAATAGATTTTACTTATATTCCATCGAGAAGTAATTTTGATAAGATTCGAGATTTAGAGAATGCGAATGATTTTCAATATTTATTAAAAATCGAAGATTATGCAGTCGGTATAAAATATGATGATGAGTTTATAATGTCAGCAGATCAAGATTCAATTTATAAGTTATTAAATAAATGGAATTTAGATAAAATTTTTATCATTAGTTTTAATAAAGATAAAGATTTTGTTGGTGTTTTAAAGAATGTAGTAGGAACATATAAAAACGTTTCCCTTTATAGCTTTGAGGACTTCATCGATACTTTCTTTGCTAAAGGTTTATACTCTGAAATAGATAAGTATGTTAATAAAATGCTTAGTAGTATCAATGATAAGGCTGGATTTAAAACGATTCGTTCTTTCAATTACTCTAACATGGCGCCAGTCAGGTTGCAGATATTAAAGGAAGTCAAAACAAATCAAGAATTATTTGTATATCACTCAATAAAAAATGAATCAATGAATGATTGTATACCTTTTGATGATCATGACAAGCAGAAAATAATTTGTCGCTTACAAGAAAGAGTCAAATTGATTATCGGAAAAGATGACTTTGCTAAATCTTTTGTAAGCTCAGAATATTTGTTTAAATCAATAAAAAACAATATATCATTTGATTACACATCAATTACAGTAAGTTACCTAAAATCTGTTGAGCAACTACTGTATAAGATATTACTGGATGAAATTAACAATCTAAACAATCAAACTGAATCATGGATAAAACTGGGAAGAAATACTATTTTTTGGAATGGTAAGAAGTATAAGCCTTATGATGATGATGTTAGAAAAAATCCAGATAATAAGCAAAGTACAGTTAAGCAAGTTAAGGTTAACAAACGTAATATTTGTTATTTTGATACTAGTTTGGGAGCTTTGATTTGGTATTTCTACGATCATGAAAGTCTGATTGATTTAAGTCAATCTAGTAAAGATAAAATAAAAAATGTATTGATAGATTATAAAGACACTATCAGGAACGGTTATCTTCATAAAGATAATATGTATGACTATAATAAAGCTAGAATAGTTCGTAAGAATACTATTGTTGTTTTGTTACTAATATTATGCAGCCTTAAAGATATGGATCTAATTGAGTATGGGTATACGGACGACAGTTATAATCGGTTATTCGAATTAATATCTTCATACTTACCAGATAGTCCCTTTCACTCATATTTCAAAATAACTTTAGACGATTCAAGTCCAGCTGAATTGGTATGCTATCTTCATGATTCTTCACCAGAAATCTATGACGATTTTGGAATTCTTAAAAAGCCTTTAAAGTTTATAAAAGTAAATTCTGTGTTTGATAGATTACCTACTTCAAAAAATATTCCAATAGATAAAATAGTAGTTATAGATAGCGAACACATTCCTTTAAAATTAGATTATGTAAAAATCAATAAAGATCTCTCTCAAAGTACTATAAAATGTTTTTCTAAAGGAGAGTAATTCATCTTTTAGAACAACATAATTTACAACTCAAAACTATCAAAATAAGGTTTTGTTGCGAAGTTTGAAAATCAACCTTATCCTAAAGAAGAGGAATACTTTGAAAAGCGGAAACGCCATGCCACACTCAAAGCAGAGCTTGAAGAAGAACGCAACACCAATCTTCGAGAGGTTTCCCATGACTATGAAAGTTCATCAGCTGGTATGGAGATGTAAATTGATTAATCATAAAATCAAAGTCCCTTACAAGTTCTGTTAGCTTGTAAGGGGCTTTTTTGGTATAATTAAGGAAAATAATTGGGAGTATTACATGACAGTAAAAGAATTTTCAGATAGAGATGATATTGAATCGCTTCTCTTTAAAAGAAAGCTCATTTTTTCATCTGACGAATTACAAAAAGTATTAAAAAATAATAATTACTTTAACTTTTTTAATGGGTTTGAGTCTTTACTTCTATATCAAAGGTTACCCAAACTATTTAAAGGCGAAACACTCTCAGATTTTATAAGGTTGAATAATTTTGATAAAGAATTATCAAAAGAAATTTTATCCTTAACTAAGACTATAGAAAGTAAATTAAAGAATTCAATCGCTTATCACTTTTCTTGGAAATATTGTAATACAATCCCCAAAACTATGGAATATACTAATAAACAAAATTTTCTTGACCCTAGAGATATTTTAAACTATCCTTTTAAGAATGCGCAAAATTGGAAAATATACAATGATTTTGATGGATTTAACCTATTTAAAGCAAATTACTCTAAGAAATTGATGCGTGATAATGACCACATTACTTTATCTATTTACTCCCATAACAATAGGACTTTAATTCCTTTTTGGGTTGCTATCGAAACTCTTGATTTCGGATCAGTTATTCGTTTACTTCATTACTTAGATAGGGAAATTATGCAAGCTGTAATGAAAGATTTTAATTTACCAATTTCTGATCGTTTTACTTTTTTAAATATGATTGATTTGATAAAAGAATTAAGAAATCATTGTGCTCATGGCTCACTAGCTTGTCGTTTCCGTAGTCCCAAAAAAATACATTTAGATAGAACCTTAATTCATCGCTTTAAACTTGAACCTAAATATCATAATCAAGGTAATAACTTTTCACCTTCTGTTATTTCTTTATTTGACACTTTAAAAGTAATAAATTATTTTACAGATACTAAAAAAGTATATAAAATTATTCAAAAAGTTATTTATCAAAATAATAGATATTTCAAAGGTAAATATGATTTAAACGAAAGACTACTTTCAAGAATGGGTGAAACTCAACTAAAAAAATGGAAAGATGTTCTTAAATAATCATAAAATTAAAATTTTTAGACTTGACAAACAAAATAGAAGATTGTATAATTAGTTTAACAAATGAAGCTTGTAAGAGCATTAGAGGATAAGACCTCTTTCGATAGAAAACCCTGACAAATTGTCGGGGTTTTCTTGGTTATAAAACTTAAACTTTTATCAGGTATAATTCAGAAAAATATATAAGAGGTTGATGTTAATTAACATTACTAAAAATATATATTAAAGTAAAAAAGTATATTCTGACGAATCGTGTTTTAAGCTCAGAATATACTTTTTTTATTTTGTTTAAGACACTTTAAAAATAGCATAATATTTTTATATCAACAACTAAAATCACTTACAAGCTATAAGCATTTTTATGATTAAAAACACTCTCATACTCTCATAAAGTTGCCATAAAAGCGGCTTTTTTTGCTTTTTTAAATCTTAAAAAAACTAAAACCGCCTAACCCTACGTTTTGTACCAATTATAAGTTTCGGAAAAACAGCAATTTTATTAACTTTTATTTAAAATATCTTTGATAATAGTCCAAACAAGAATTATTTATTTTTTTTGAGATTATAATTTTCCACATTTTGACTTTTCTGATATGCATTCTCTATATAAAAATCAGGATTTTTTAAAAAATCATCTTCTTCAATAATTGATATGTATGAGCCTTTATTTGCATCAACAGTTAAACAGTCTTCGCATATATACTCTTTTGGAACCTGATTAAATCTATTATTATTTATAATATCAAAAAGAAAGGATGTATCATTTGTATAAGTAGAGTGTCCATCATTTTTAATGTTCTTTTTCCTAATCCATGAATAATCTCCATTAATTTTCTGTATTACAGCAACAATACCATTTGTTTTTGAAGCACGTGAATTTCGTTTGTATTCCTTCAAAGAATATTCAATTTCCCAGTCAATCCATTTACTTTGCTTTATATTCGGGGATACTACGATTATTGTAACAGTAGTATCAAAGATCATGTTTTTAAGGTTATTTTTAATATTTTGAGTGGAGGTGTCGGTTAAATTTGGAGAGGTACTTGTTTCTCCTTTATAATATAGAGCAGCTTCTCCTAGAGATTCTATGATTTTATCACGTAGGGATTGTGCTTCGGAATATTTATATGAAATGAACGTTTTTTTCACTATTTCTTCTCCCTTGTTATTGCTGCTGTTTAATAATTTCAGATATTTTTGAAATTACATTATCATTTTTCCCATTTTCTAAAATGCTCCAGAAATTTTCTAAATATGGATAGAGTTTTCTTTGTTTTTTCATGTCCCTAAATATTTGATTAGCTGCTTCAGCTGTATTTCCAATGGGGATGATAATTTTTCCTAATTTTTTTGCGATTTTAAACTCTTCTAACATGCCATCAGCTTTAACAGTTTTTCCATTTTTAATCTTATTCCCGAAAACGAATATACATATCCCAGAATTTGAAATAATTGTATTTCTATATTTTGTCTTTCTTTCTTTTAAACTTTTGTTTTCTTCTTCTATTTGAGGAAATGGATACAAACTAAGATGTTCATCGACATGCTTATATTTGCTTGAATATATTTCGTCTAATGCACCGTTGATAATACTAGACCCAATACCTATACCAAAACCAGATGTTACTTTATATCCTTCAGAAACAATATATTTAGAAAGATTATAACAAAAGGTATTTACTTCTTTTTCCCCCCAATATTTTGGAAATGTTGAAATACTACCAGAAATAAATACTGTCTTATTTAAGTATATCCGTTCAATTTCACTTAGAATTTTGGGAATTTCATCATATGAATCCAATAAAATTGTTTCAATTCCATACCTTTTCAAATCTTCAATTCTCAGGTCCTGTCTAATTTTTGCAACATTAAAATCTTCTTGTGAATTGTCAAAATCTTTTAATTCTACTTTTTTTAGTAAACAGTAATGCTCTCGTGTATCTTTTTCAAGTAGAACTCTTATTTTTCCTAAAATATCATCTAAATTGGGATCTTCAAAACTAAAACCAACAAATAAAAAAGTTTTAGACACCAAATCTCCCTTTAATGCTGTGGTAAATAGGGAATGTGTTTCATTATACATTTCATAGTCATCTTTAGTTATTATGGCTTCATGTGGAAGATGTACGTCACCGTGCATTTTATACACAACTGCATCTCTATCGCGTAAACTAATAGCTAAATCTTTTTGCTGTTTTTTTATGTCAGCTTTTCTATTCTGATTTTCTAAACTCTTTTCTATATTTTGGTCATAATTTGTGGTCCAATAAGTTGATATAGGTAAACGTGTCAACAATTCAAGAGAATCAGTTATTTTCCCATTTTTAGAAAATTCATTGATTATCTTGTTACTAATATTTCCTCGTCGTCCTCCTTTGGAGTTTACATAGTATTGTGTAACTCTCACTAAGTCTTTTTCTTTATTAATATCTAGATTAAGCTCATTAGCGAAAGGTTCAACTAGTGTCCTCCAGTCCACAAAACCGGCACCAACTGATGTGCCAGCTCCTGCAAAAACAGCAGCATTTCCTTCATACACCGCCTTGGCATACTCTTTAATAAATAATTTCTTATCCAATTTCCACCTACTTTCATTGTTATATTTATTGACTATTATACTATATTTTCAATAACATAAAGTACATTTATAGAGAGTTTAGGTTCATCCTTTATATATTTCGTTTGGTAGAGCTTATAGTAATGGAATAAAATTTTTAATAGCAATTGTTACTATTTAGCTGGCTACTTGTATTGATTCTTAACTATTTTTAATTCAGCCTTTGATGGGAGATACTCTTTAGCGGGTTCAAAGTTTCTAAAAATATATTGTTTTCATTTAATGTGCTATTCTTGTCTTCTAGGTCGTAAGCATTGATGAGATATTTATTTGAACACCGATTTAGTCTAAAAAAAACACCTAATTCCCAGGAACACCACTGCCGAACTTGAACCTTTCCTTGTGCTCCAATTTCTGATTGAGGGGTACGTAAAAAAAGCAACTGGTTACATTTCGTTAATTCATTGTATAACACTTTTTTTAATTGATAAGAGTTTAAAATTTTATTATTTTGAAGCCAATCAATAGATAAAAAAATCCCCAAAGAATAAAAGTATATAAACAGAGCCATGGTATATAATTTATCATCATAAGCGTATGATAAAAATACTTTAGAAAAGTTTCCTTGAGCTGCCATGCTCTGATAATATTGTTTTAGTTTATTTTCCAAGTCTTGATTATTTCTGTTTAACCAAGAATTTCCGAAATTCCTTGTAGCTGTAATGGTAGGAGATAGTTTTTTGTTTTCTTGAATTTTTTTAAAATCATTACTATTTTCAAAGTAAAAAAGGGCATTGCTTTCTTGTTCAAATTCTGTCAAATAGTCATCTCTCTCTGAGTATTTAAAGTAATCTAATTCTTTATACTTGATCTTATTATAAATACTTAAAATAAGATTTTTATAATCTATTAAAAGTTCAGAATCAAGTAAATTATTCTTGAGCAAATAGTGGTATAAAACTAGTCTTGAAAAATTGTTTATCATTTAATATCTCCTCGTAACTGGAAACCTTCAAAATTATATTATGACTGCTTCTTTATGCTAATTGTTGTAATGATTTAATCATCAAATTTCTGTTTTTATCTTATTTTTTGAGTCGCAATCGTGATACCCGTTCTCCGCTCAATCATTTTGTAAGTCATTCCTTTTTTCTTTAACACATAAGCAAACTTAATTTGTTATTCAGTAAATTTTGAGGATGTCCTCCTTTAAAATTAGGGTCATGTATCTTCGCATAACTATTCCCTTCTTGATTTCGATTGACGATTAAATCACGTTCAAATTGTGCGAAGCTACTGAAAATAGTAAAAATAAGTTGGCCTGTTGGTGTATTATCAATCAGTCCAATATTTAGGATATGAACTTTAATGGACTATTATCAAATAATTAGATATAAAATGATTCATTATTCTATCCTCACTATCTTTTTACTTAATTTTACACTAAAATAAATTTATTGGAAAACTTTACAATAGAATCGTAAACGTCACATAAGAAGAGTGTTCAGAAAATGGTCATTTTCTGAACACTCTTCTTTTCTTATTAAGATTATTAAAATCATTTGCATTTATTGTTCATTAACCCGTAATTTATTCTATGTTCATTTATATAAGTGCTTTCAAGTTATGGTACAATAGTATCAATGGAGGAATAAAGACGTTAAGCTTCTTAAAACATTGATAGAAAGTGGAACACAA
>JABLTQ010051780.1_pt1 | contig 18243 bp, 9 predicted proteins | sample 7160101 | NCBI WGS metagenome assembly JABLTQ01 (sample SAMN14651228, study PRJNA627086) | human gut metagenome | isolation source: feces | host: Homo sapiens
AATTATCCCACGCCGCACAGACGGCGCAACAAAACACGATCCGCATCGGGAACGTGACCAACCTGAAAGAACTGATCCGACAGATCGAAGCGCAGACCTCTTACAAGGTCTCCTACCAAGGTAATCTGGCCGACAACATCACGATCAAGGCCGATCCGTCGAAACACAACGTCGAGGAGCTGCTCGCCGATGCACTCCGCGGCACGGGTATCAGCTACGTGATCCGCTACAACACGATCATCCTTACGCAGGAGCAGCCGCGCGCCGAGGCTGCGCAGCAGGCGTCGCAGACGCGTCACATCGCGGGCCGCGTGATCGATGCCGAGACCAAGGAGCCGATCATCGGCGCGACGGTCTGGGTCAAGGATTCGGCGCTGGGAACGAACACCAACGTCGACGGAGCCTTCGACTACACCTTCACGGGACACTACGGCTACATCGCCGTCTCCTACATCGGCTATCAGACACAGGAGTTCCCCGTCACCAACCTTCCCAAGGTGATCGAACTCTCGGCCGGCAACGAACTCGACGAAGTGGTCGTCGTGGGATACGGCACGCAGAAGAAGGCCAGCGTCGTGGGGTCGATCGCCTCGGTCTCGGTCAACGACATCCGGATGCCGACGGCCAAAATCTCCAACAACCTGGCCGGCCAGCTGGCCGGCGTGATCTCGGTGCAGCGTTCGGGCGAACCGGGCGCCAGCTCGACCTTCTGGATCCGCGGCATCTCGACCTTCGGCAGCAGCACGACGCCGCTGGTGCTCGTCGACGGCATCGAACGTGATCTGGATCTGGTCGACATCGAGGACATCAAGGACTTCTCGATCCTCAAAGACGCCGCCGCGACGGCCATCTACGGCGTGCGCGGCGCCAACGGCGTGATCCTCATCACCACGCGCGAGGGTATCGTCGGCAAACCCCAGATCAACATCCGCTTCGAAGCCGGCATGGTGCAGCCTACCAAAGTCCCCGACATGCTCGACGCCGTGCAGTTCGCCGAACTGTGGAACGCCGCCGCGGGCAGCGAGGTCTACACGCCCGAAGTCATCCAGAAATACCGCGACGGCTCCGATCCCGACCTCTATCCCAACGTAGACTGGGTGGACTACCTCTACAAGGATCTCTCGTTCAACGAGCGCGTCAACGTCAACGTGACGGGCGGCAGCAGCACGGCCAAATACTACATTTCGGGCGGTTTCTACAACGAAGACGGTCTGTTCGCCCGCGACAACATGAAGGAGTACAACACGTCGGTCTTCTTCCGCAAGTTCAACTTCCGCTCCAACGTCGAGGTGCAGCTCCACAAATACACCAAGCTCAACGTCAACCTGGCCACCACCTTCGAGCGCAAGAACGAACCGGGAACGGCGGCGTCGACGATTTGGGACTATGCGGTCAAATCGGCTCCCAACGTCTTTCCGGCCGTCTACTCCAACGGCCTGCTGCCCGGCCCCGGCGCCAACAACGGCGAGAACCCCTACGTGCTGCTGACGCAGACCGGTTACCGCGAGAAGTTCTACAACACGGCGCAGTCGCTCTTCTCGCTCACGCAGGACCTCGGCGACTGGGTAACCAAAGGGCTCACCGTCACCGTCAAAGGCTCGTTCGACGCCAAGAACTACAACCATCTGGCACGCACCAAGACACCCCCGCAGTACATGGCCAGCGGCCGAGACGAGTTCGGCGACCTGATCTTGCAGCAGAAGGTTATCGGCGCCGACAACCTGACCTACTCCGAGTCGCACAGCGGCTACCGTTCGGTCTACCTCGAAGCGTCGGTCAACTGGGCGCGCTCCTTCGGCAAGCACGACCTCTCGGCGCTTTTCCTCTACCAGCAGTCGCAGCGCAACGACGTAGGAATCGACAAGTCGCAGCCCGAACTGGCCCTTCCCTACCGGCACCAGGGTATCGCCGGACGTATCACGTACAGCTACGACAACCGCTATTTCATCGAAGGCAACTTCGGCTACAACGGCTCGGAAAACTTCTCGCCGGGCAAACGGTTCGGATTCTTCCCGTCGGTAGCCGCCGGCTACGTGATCTCCAACGAGAAGTTCTTCGAACCGGTGCGGGGCGTGATCGACCTGCTCAAAATCAAGGCCTCCTACGGTATCGTGGGCAACGACAAGATCGGCACGGGCGACAACGTGCGCCGCTTCATCTACAACGAAACGGTCGTTCCGGGCAACTCCTACAACTTCGGTACGAGCACCCAATCCTATGCCGGCACACGGCTCGGCGACTGGGCAAACCCCAACGTCGGTTGGGAAGAGGCGCACAAACTCAACGTGGGCGTCGACCTGTCGCTGTTCAGCAAGCTGAAAATATCGGCCGACTATTTCAAAGAAAGGCGCGAAGGCATCTTTCTGGAACGTGCGTCGATTCCCGTCTACGTCGGTCTGAGTACCAAGCCGTGGGTGAACATCGGCAAGATGCGCAACAGCGGCGTCGACGCTTCGCTGGAATATCACCAGACGATCGGCCAAGACCTGCATCTGACCGTGCGCGGTAACTTCACCTATGCCCGCAACATGATCGTCGACCAGGATCAACCCGACTACAAATACCTCTACATGAACCGCACGGGACAGGCACGCTACCAGACGTTCGGCCTCGTAGCGGCCGGCCTGTTCCGCGATCAGGCCGACATCGACGCATGGCCGAAGCAATCGTTCGGCGACGTCGAACCAGGCGACATCAAGTACCTCGACCTCAACGGCGACGGCGTGGTCGACTCCTACGACGTCAAACCGATCGGCTACACGGCCATTCCGGAGATCGTCTACGGATTCGGCTTCTCGCTGCAATGGAAGGCGTTCGACTTCTCGGCCTTCTTCCAGGGCGTCGGCCACGTAAATTTCTCGACGCGCACCGACCAGACGCAAGGCTTCATCGCCCGCAACAGCCGAGAGGCCAACCTCTTCTCCGATGTCTACGATAACTACTGGACGCCCGAACGGCTCGACGCCAAATATCCGCGGTTGTTCATCGGCACGAATAACAACAACAACCAGAACTCCTCGTTCTGGATGGCCAACGGCCGCTACATGCGCCTGAAAAACCTCGAAATCGGCTATACGCTGCCCAAGCACATCTCCCAGAAGATGGCCATGCAGAACATGCGCGTCTATCTCTCCGGCGTGAACCTGTTCACGTTCAGTCCCTTCAAACTGTGGGACCCCGACTTGCAGACCGGCGCCACGAACTACCCCAACAACCGCATCATCAACATCGGTCTTACGATCGGCTTCTAAACCAACGACAACGACTATGAAAAACATATTGAAAACATTCGGATTGCTGTTATTATCCGGCACCGCGTTCGTAGCCTGCGACGACTATCTCGACCGCCAGCCCGATGAACAACTAACTGCGGCACAAATCTTCCAGAAAGCCAAAACCACGGAGCAGTATCTAACAAACGTCTACGGTTACCAGTCCAATTACAGCGACCCCAGCGGCCAAATACTGCCGTGGTCATGCTGCGACGACGACGGATCGATCGTATTCACCGGCCGCAACTATTCGCTCATCAACTACGATACGTGGAATCCGAACAACAACATCTATCGTTCGCAAACCTACAACAACCTATACAAGGGTATCCGCGAGGCCAACTACTTCATGCAGCACGTCTTCGAATGTCCCGAAATGTCGGAAATTGACAAGGGCTATCACTACAATGAAGCCCGCTTCCTGCGCGCCTACTACTATTCGCTGCTGATGTCCGCCTACGGGCCCGTTTTCCTCATCGGCGACGATCCGGTCGACTTCACGCAGGAGGGGTTGAACGAACGCGAACGCAACACGTGGGAGGAGTGCATCAACTACGTGGCGAATGAACTGTGGGAGACCAGCAAGGGCCTGCCTGATGTATGGACGGGAGAGACGGCCAACTACGGTCGCGCTACCAAGGGCGCCGCACTGGCAATCCGCTCGCGGATGCTTCTCTATTCGGCCCGCAAACTCTTCAACGGCAACGACCTCTACAAGGGCGTGATCGACAAGTACGGCAACCCGCTCTTCCCCACGGTCTACGACGAGAAGAAATGGGAGACGGCCGCACAAGCCGCCAAAGACGTGATCGACCTGAACATCTACGGTCTCATCGGAGCCGACGGAACGGATCCCTATACGAGCATGCACGACCTCTACACGAAGGTCGGTCCGGTCAACGGCGTCACCGAACGGATTTTCTCTTATCTGGTCACCGCCTATAACTGGGGCGTCTCCACGACACCGCGTGCGGCGCGTACCCGAGCCTACGGCTCCTACGGCCCGACGCAGAAACTGGTCGACGCCTTCGCCATGGCCAACGGCCGTTATCCCATCACGGGATATACGAACGGCGACCAGGCTCAGCCGATCATCGATCCCGAATCGGGATACAGCGAGACGGGATTCTCGACCTTCACGCATCCGATTTACGGCGACGAGTTGAAAAACACCTTCATGATGTATCAGAACCGCGAACCGCGCTTCTACATCAACGTCTTCTGGAGCGGCATGACATGGCACAGCGGCAACGTGAAGAAAACCGACATGCAGTTCTACAACGGCGGAAATTCGGGCTACGGAGCCACGCAACAGAACTACACAGCGACGGGATACTTGGCCCACAAGTTCATCGACTACACGCGAGATACAGCCACCAACGGCGATAAATACGACATCGCTACATGGGGTTACCTCGACTGGCCGATCATCCGTTACGCCGAGATTCTGCTCAACTACGTCGAGGCGCTCAACGAATACGATCCCGGCAATCCGGACATCCTTACCTATCTCAACATGGTGCGCAAGCGCGCGGGCGTCCCCGACATCGACAAAGTCTACCCCGAAGCGGTGGGCAACCAGACGCAGATGCGCGAACTGATCCGACGCGAGCGGCACGTCGAACTGTGCTACGAGAACCTGCGCTACTTCGACATCCGCACATGGATGACAGCCGAAACGGAGCACGGCGATGTCTACGGCATGAACGTCGACGCCAAAGACCACAAGCCCAACGGCGATTTCTGGAAACGCACGCTCTGCGCACATGACAGCGCCCGCGACGGACATCGCAAATTCTCGCCGCGCGGCTACCTCTTCCCCATTTCGCAGGAGGAGATGGACCGTACGAATTGCACGCAGAACTACGGTTGGTAACCCTAATTCAATTCAGACAATCATGAAACTCAAACAGTTCATCATACCTGTCGCCGGAGCGTTGCTGCTCGGCGGCTGCGAAGCGGATCACCGCAACGACAACCTGCTGGACTCGGTCGTCTATCTGCTCGAAAGCGACCTGCAAAAAGCCCTCTTCTACGATATCGAAGAGACCACCGACTACTCCTTCCGCGCATTCAGCAGCGGATACACCGTCACGCCCTCCGAGCTCGGGATCGAACTTTCGGACGACGTCCTCACGGCCTACAACGAGGCCAACGGCACTGCCTATACGGCGCTCGATCCCGCCTGCTACCGGCTGGTGAACAGTACGGGATCGGTCGATGCCGACCACCCCTCGACGACGTTCACCGTGCAGCTCGACTGCTCGGCGATCAAGCAGCTCGGCGATCTGACGTCCTACGTCATCCCGCTGCGCCTGACCTCCTCCTCTTCGAAGGTGAACGAGGAGCTCGGCAGCATCCTGATCAACCCCGAGATGGCGGAGACCCAGGTGCTGGTTCGAAACGCCGGCGTGGTGGAGTGCGATCTGGGCTCCTCCCAGACGCTCGACTTCACCGCCTACGTCGAATTCGACAACAAGTGGGAGACCACGACCGAATACGTCTACGGCGACGAAGTGCTCGACGCCTACAATGCCGAGCACGGTACGAACTACCTGCCGATCCCGACCGACGCCGTCACCTTCACGCCGGCACAGCTCGAAGTGGGCAAGCGCGAGGCCGTGTCGCATTTCGAGATCGACAAGTCGAAGCTGACGCCCGACCGCTTCTACACGCTGGCCGTACAGTTGAAAAGCAACTCCGAATTCAAGATCGGAGCGGACAACACCGTGCTCTACCACATCGCGCTCAATCCCCTCTTCACCGACCGCAGCAAATGGATCCTCGTGGCATGCAGCTCGTGGTACACCGGCCGCGGCCCCGAACTGACGATCGACGGCGACGTATCGACCAAATTCGAGAACCGCTACAACGATATCGGCCAAGGCGACATCGAAACGCTCCCCGTGACGATCGACTGGGATCTGGGCAAGACCTGCTACTACGCCGGCATGAAACTCACGCGCCGCAACGACAGCTACGTCACCGACCTCAAAGCGGGCTGGATCGAAATGTCCGACGACGGCAAAACCTGGATGCCCCTGCAATCCTTCGACTTCGAGGGCAGCAAGACGGTCGTCGGCGATTTCCGCAGCGAACAATGGTTCGGAGCGGGACGCTACCTGCGGCTGAAAATGACCGAATCCGGCCGTCCGGGCAGGAAACTGGTGTCGGTATGCGAATTCGAACCCGTACTGATCGACGCCGGCGAATGATCCCTCCCATGAATCACAGCAACTACCGGCTACCGGTTCTGCTTGCAAACGGCAGGGCCGGTAGCCGGTTGAAATCATTCGTCATGACCTGCTCCCTGATCTTCGCCGCAGCGGGCTTCTGCCTCGCCGCTACGAACTGTTCGAACGGAAACAAAACGTCCGACACCCCGCCGGCCCTCTCGTTCGAAACCGCATCGAAAACGCTCGAAGTGGGCGAAACCTACCGCCCGACGCTGCGCATCCGCCACGACGGCGATGCGAACGACACCGCATACGACATGGACGGCAACCCGCTGGGCGTGACATTCCGCTCTTCTTCGCCGCAGACGGTTTCGGTCGATGCACGGGGCATCGTCACGGGCCGCAACGTCGGTACGGCGACCGTAACGGCCGAAACGGCCTCCGGCGACGCCCGATGCGCGATCGGCATCACGGTCCGCTCCTCGAACACGACGTGGATCGATGCGCCGCTGAGCGACGGAATCATTTTCAGCCGGTTCGTCCAGTTGCCGGCCAATACGGTCATGCAGGGCTTCGACGTCGACTCCCGCGACGAAATTTTCTACACGCAGGTGACCGATCGATACAAAATTCTGGTTTCGCGCAATATGCCCGACCGACAGGCTACGGAGTACATGACCCTCTGTTTCCACGGCCACTCCTCGAACATGGCCGTCGAAGAGGCGGGCGACGAGCGTTTCGTCTGGGTAGGCAATTACGCCAATCGGGTGGACGACGGCAACTACTGGCACGAACAGGTCGTCTCGCGCATCCGCTACAACCCCGGCTCGACCCACTACCCGTGGAACTCCGACGAAAATTATTTCATCGAAGCCGGCTGCCTCAACATGAATCCCGCCGTCGACGCGGCGAACGACCAGCTGGCCATCCTCTACACCCGTGTCGACACTCCGGGCCGTTACTGCTGGGTGGTCTATTCGCTCAGCGAAGCGAAAGCCCTTCCCGAAGAGACCGTCACGCTGCAACCGCTCTCCTACGGCGGCGAAACGGAGAGCTATCCGCTCCGAAAAGACGTCACGCCCGAGGTGCGCGTCCGCAATCTCTCGCGGCTGCAACCTCTCGCGCGATTCAGCATTCCGACGCCCGCCATCGCATGGCAGGGATACGAGATACACGACGGCCGCATGTATCTCATGGAGGGAACGAGCGGAAACAACGACGGTACGACGGGAGAAGCCTACATGACAGTCTACGATTTCGAAGGCCGCATCGTACAGTCCCGCACGAAAGTTCGGGCCGTCTCCGATCTGAAAGCGCTGACCGAAGCGGGCATCACCGAAAGCGGATACATCGAGTCCGAAGGGGTGAAAATCCGGCACGGGAAACTCTTTCTGGGATTCGCCTCGCAATCGAAAAAGGACGGCAACCGACGCCGCGCCAATATTTTCCAATACGAACTTCCTTAACTCAAACCGCACGAAGTCGGATTTCGCACGATTTTCGGAAAGATTTTCAAAGAAAATGAAAGAATCCGACCGTTACGACTGACTTTTAAGGACTTGTATTCGAATTTTCAAAGAAAAAATCCTATATTTGTATGAAGACATCCTATGTTTTGATCGGTACATTAATATATAGATGTCTAACTTAAATCAAATCGAATCATGCAACGACTACTCGCATTTTTCTTCGCGGCCGCGCTTCTGTGGACACCCGCATGGAGCCAGTCGGCCCCCGACGCCCTGGTGCCGGATCTTTCGCAGTACATTCTCACCCCGCCCGCGCCGCCTACTCCCCGCATCAACGGGGCGAAGGTCTTCGGGGCCCGTCCCGGCTCGGAGTTTCTCTTCGCCATACCGGCATCCGGAGACAGACCCATGACATTCGCCGCCGAAGGTCTGCCCAAAGGCCTCTCCCTCGATCCCTCGACCGGCTTCATCACGGGCCGCGTCAAGAAGCCGGGCACCTACCTCGTCAAACTCACCGCACGCAACGCACTCGGGGAAGCCACCCGCGAACTTCGCATCGTCATCGGCGAGCGGATCGCCCTCACGCCGCCCATGGGCTGGAACTCGTGGAACTGCTGGGCGCGCGACGTCACGCAGGAGCAAGTCCTCTCCTCGGCTCGTGCGATGGTCGAGTCGGGGCTCGTGAACCACGGCTGGACGTACATCAACATCGACGACGGCTGGCAGGGCCGGCGCGGCGGCCGCTACAACGCCATCCAGACCAACGACAAGTTCCCCGACATGAAGGAGCTCTCGGAGCAGGTACACGCCATGGGACTTAAACTCGGCATCTACTCCTCGCCCTGGATCGGAACCTACGCCGCGCACATCGGATCGTACTCCGACAACCCCGACGGCGAGAACCAGTGGATCAAGGATGGCAACCACAACGAGAATTTCCGCTACGAGAAACCCGGCGGCAACTACTGGCAGGACCGCAAGGAGATGTACCGCCACGGCGCCTACTCCTTCGTCGAGGCCGACGCACGCCAGTGGGCCGACTGGCAGATCGACTACCTCAAATACGATTGGAATCCCAACGATCTCTACCACGTAAAGGAGATGCACGACGCGCTTCGCGCAACGGATCGCGACATCGTACACAGCATCTCCAACTCGGCACCCTATGCCGACGCTCCGCTATGGGTGGAGTATACCGACTGCTGGCGCACCACGGGCGATATTCGCGACACGTGGAAAAGCATCTCATCCATCGGCTTCGAACAGCAGCGCTGGGCGCCCTTCTGCGGCCCCGGACACTGGCCCGACGCCGACATGCTCGTCGTGGGACTCGTCGGATGGGGCCCCAAGCTCCACTATACGAAGCTCACGGCCGACGAACAGTATACGCACATGTCGCTCTGGGCCATGCTCGCTTCGCCGCTGCTCATCGGCTGCGATCTGGCACGGCTCGATCCTTTCACGAAATCGCTGCTTACCAACGACGAGGTGATCGCCGTCAACCAGGATCCGCTGGGCGTGCACGCCGCGGCGATCTGGGAAAAGGAGGGACGGGTGATTTACGTCAAGCACCTCGAAGACGGTGCGATGGCCGTAGGGTTGTTCAACAAAACCCTCGAACCCGCGAAGATCGGTTTCACGCTCAAACAACTCGGCATCAGGGGTACGCAGGTCGTGCGCGACCTGTGGAGACAGAAAGACCTCACGACCACCGACAAGGGCTTCGAGACACAAGTCCCGCCCCACGGGGTGGTGCTGGTCAAGATCGCACCCGGAAATCCGACACGAAACGACCTGAAAAAATAGAACGCAGCTTCCTGCAAACGAAAAAGGATACGACGCACGTCGTATCCTTTTTCGTTTGCGGTCCCCCGAACGGGAAGCGTTCCGCCTACTTGCGCTTCGTGCCTTTCTTTCCGGAACGGCTCTGCGCCTCCTGCTGGCGCATCAGCTCTTCGTAGCGCAACTGGAACTTCGACTTCTTCTTGTTCTTCGCCTTGTTGGCGTTGGCCTCCATGACGGCGTGAATCTTCCCGTCGTCCACCATGCGGCGGATCAGGAAGGTCTGGGCGATGGTCAGCAGGTTGAACAGCAGGTAGTAGTAGCACAGACCGCTCGAATAGTCGTTGAACCAGCAGAGCATGAAGATCGGCATCATGTAGACCATCATGAACTTCATGCCCGCCATCTGCGGCTGTGCGGAGGCCGTCTGCTGATAGCTCATATAGGAGAACCCGAAGGTCGAGAGCGCCATGAGCAGCGCGAACAGACTCACGTGGTCGCCGTAGAAGGGGATCGAGAAGGGCAGATTCAGGATGCTGTCGTACGACGACAGGTCGTGCGCCCACCAGAGCGACTGCCCCCGCAACTCGATCGACGAGGGGAAGAAACGGAACATGGCGATCAGGATCGGGAGCTGGATCAGCATCGGGATGCACCCTCCCAGCGGATTGATGCCCGCCTTCTTGTAGAGGGCCATCATCTCCTGCTGCTTCTTCATCGCGTCGTCCTGCTTGGGATACTTGGCATTCAGGGCGTCGATCTCGGGTTTGATGATGCGCATCTTGGCCTGCGAGATATAGCTCTTGTAAGTCAGCGGCGAAACGATGATCTTGATGAGGATCGCCAGGATGAGGATGATCCAGCCGAAGCTCGGAATATACTGCCGCAGGAAATCGAAGACGGGGATCACCAGCCAGCGGCTCACCCACCCGATAATGCCCCAGCCCATGGGGATCAGCCGGTCGAGCAGCAGCGATTGGCCCTGTGCGTCGTCGATCTTCTTCAACACGGCGTACTTGTTGGGACCGAAGTAGAACGAGAAGTCGTACTGTTCGGTCTGGGCCGTATAGGGTACGGCCATCGTGGCCGAAAAAGCCTTGATAAGCCCCGAATCGGGCGATGCGGTATCGTACGCCACGTCGGCGTAGAGGAAGTCGTCGCGGGCGATGAGCACCGACGAGAAGAACTGCTGCTTGAAGGCGATCCACTCCACCGACGAAGAGATCTTCTCCTCCTTGGCCCCCTCGCTCATCGACAGGTCGTCGATCGACCCTTCGCCCGGAACGCGGTAGGCGACCGTCGTGTACATGTTCTCGTTCTTGAAACCGCGCTCGTTCTGGTAGGAGGTGTTGCTCCACGCGATGCCGATGCTGCTCTGGTTGGCCATGTAGGGGGCCATCCCGACCAGACGCACCGTGTAGTCGACCAGATAGTCGCGCGAGGGCGTCGCCTCGTCGTAGACCACGTAGCGGTATTCCAACGCCGCGCCCTCGGCGACGGGCAGCCGCATACGGACGATCTGCGCCGTGTCGGTACGGATGACCGGATCGGCCGTGAAGGTATATTCCGACGTATTGACCTTCACGTTGTTCAGGCCGTTTTTGATGAAAAACGACAGATCGAACTTCGCGCTTTCGGGGACGAACATCTCGATCGGTTCGTTGCGTTCGCCCTGACGGCCGTAACGGGTATAGTCTTTGAGCGTCACGGAGCGCACGATGCCTCCTCCGGTCGAAAAGCGCACCTTCATCACGTCGTTCTCTACGACGATCTCCTGCGGCGCAGCGTTCTTGGCCGCGGCGAGGAAATCACCCAGCACGGCCACTTCGCGTGCCAGACGAGTCGAATCGGGCGTCGCCGCACCGAGCGACTCCACGACCGGCGCTGCGGCCACGGCCGACGAATCGGGGACGACGGGCTGCGTCAATTCGGGATGGGCCGCCTGATAAGCGGCCAGCTCCTCCTGATATTTCTGTTGCTGCCGGGAACTGTAAATCGTGAAACCGAAAAACAGAATCCCGATAAGTACGATGCCTATGATTGATTTTTTATCCATTCGAAATTTCTCGACGCGAGGGGATTAGTTACCACTGTATTTCAACGCCGCAGCCACGAAGGCCACGAACAGGGGATGCGGACGCTGCACCGTACTCTTGTACTCGGGATGATACTGCGTGCCGACGAACCACGGATGACCGGTCAGCTCGACCACCTCGACCAGCCCCGTTTCGGGATTGACGCCTGCGGGGATCATGCCGTGCGACTCGAAATCGCCCAGATAATCGTTGTTGAACTCGTAACGGTGGCGGTGCCGCTCGACGATGTCGGTCGCACCGTAAGCGGCGGCGGCTTTCGAATCGGGCCGCAACTGGCAGGGATAACCGCCCAGACGCATCGTGCCGCCCTTGGCCGTCACACCCTTCTGCTCCTCCATCAGGTCGATGACCGGATGCTTGGTCGAAGGCTCCATTTCGGTCGAATTGGCATCCTTCATCTTCAATACGTTGCGCGCGAACTCGATCACGGCGCACTGCATACCCAGACAGATGCCCATGAACGGCACGCCGTGCTCGCGGGCATACTTCACGGCCGCGATCTTCCCCTCGATGCCGCGGTTGCCGAAGCCCGGCGCCACGAGGATGCCGGCCATCCGGCCCAGTATCTCGTCGACGTTCGCATCGTCGATCTTCTCCGAATTGACGTAACGCAGCTTGACCTTGCAGTCGTTCATCGCGCCGGCATGGATGAAGGCTTCGCTGATCGACTTGTAGGCATCGGGCAGTTCGGTATATTTTCCCACCAGCGCGATCTCGATCTTGTGGTGCGGATTCTTGACCTTCTCCACGAAAGCCTTCCACTGCTCCATATCGGGTTCGCAGTCGGCCGGAAGGTCGAGTTTCGAGAGCACCACCTCGTCCAGATGCTGATCGTGCATACGCAACGGCACCTCGTAGATCGTAGGCACGTCGATCGATTCCATCACGGCGTTGGCGTCGACGTTGCAGAAGAGCGCCACCTTGCGGCGAAGCCCCTGCGACAACGCCCGTTCGGTGCGGAGCACCAGGATGTCGGGTTGCAGACCGTTTTCCATCAATGCCTTGACCGAATGTTGCGTAGGCTTGGTCTTCAATTCGCCCGAAGCGGCCATGTAGGGGATCAGCGTCAGGTGCACGAGCGCCGTATCGCGGTAGCCGAGCGCATAGCGCAACTGGCGCACCGACTCGATGAAGGGCAGCGACTCGATGTCGCCCACCGTGCCGCCCAGTTCGGTGATGATGATGTCGTAGACCTTCTGCTGCGCCAACAGTTGAATGCGCCGCTTGATCTCGTCGGTGATATGGGGGATGACCTGCACGGTCTTGCCCAAGTAATCGCCGCGGCGCTCCTTTTCGATGACGCTTTTATAGATTTTGCCCGTGGTGACGTTGTTGGCCTTCGAGGTGGTGATCGACGTAAAGCGCTCGTAGTGCCCCAGATCGAGGTCGGTCTCCGTACCGTCTTCGGTGACGTAGCACTCGCCGTGCTCGTAGGGGTTGAGCGTCCCGGGATCGATGTTGATGTAAGGGTCGAGCTTCTGAATGGTCACCGTATAGCCGCGCGCCTGCAACAGGCGGGCGATCGATGCCGAGATGATGCCTTTGCCCAGCGAAGAAGCCACGCCGCCGGTAACAAAGATGTACTTCGGTTTTTTGAGTTTCATATCCTCTTTTGAACGTATATGGTCTGAAAAGTTTTTCGTTAATAACTCGTCCGCGGCCGCACCCTCGCAGGCACGGTCGGTCCCGCCGGCCGCAACGGCGGCCTATGCCTCGCGATCCTCCGACTCCCGGGCCGCTTCGCGGTCGATGAGCTTCACCTTTTCGATCGTGTCGGCCATTTCGCGCTTGGCGCGCTCGATCTTCTCGCGCACGTCGGCGATCAGCGCCTCGGCGCCTTTCGAATGGGCGAAGAAACCGATATTGTTCTCCAACAGGGCGATGTCGGACTCCAACTGCTTCACCCGATTGTAGAGACGGTCGCGTTCGGTGCGAATCCGGCGGTCGCCCGACGCCTTGAAGGCCGAGACCTTCTCGCGGAACCGCGACATCGAACGGTCGCGCTCCGAACCGCGCAGCACCGAGAAGAGCGTATCGACGCACTCCTTGTAGCGCTTCTGTATCTCGTCCTTACGCTTGATGGGCACGAAACCGATCTCGCTCCAACGGCGCTGGAACTCCTTGATCATCTCGAAACCGCCCTCCTTGACGTCGGCTGCGGCCATTTCGTCCAGAAGCGCCTGCTTGCGGATGAGGTTCTGCTCGTACTGGCCGTCCACGTCCGAGAAGTGCGCCGCCTTGCGCTCGAAGAACTTGTCGCACGCGGCACGGAAACGCTTCCACACCTGATCGGAGTAACGGCGCGACACGGCGCCGATCTCCTTCCAGCGAGCCTGCAAGGCGATCAGTTCATCGGTCGTCTTCTTCCACTCCTCGCTCATCTGCAACGCTTCGGCCGCTTCGCACAGCTCGTTCTTCAATTGAAGGTTGTGCTCCATTTCGGTCTTCACGTCGGCATAGAAGCGGCGCTTGGCCTCGAAAAACCGGTCGCACGCCGTACGGAACCGCTCGTAGATGCGGGTATTGTCCTTCTTCGGCGCGAAGCCGATCGTCTTCCACACCTTCTGGATCTCCAACAGACGGTCGCTGGCCCGGTTCCACTCCTTGCGCGTGGTGTAGAGCTGCTGGGCCAGCTCTTCGGTCTGCTCGCAGAGTCCCGCTTTCAGTTCGAGATTTTTCGTCTGCTCGGCCTTGATGTTCTCGAAGAAGGCCTGATGCTGCTTGTTTATACGGCTCGAAGCCTCCTTAAAACGCTCCCAAAGCGTCTCTTTGAACTCATTGGCGACGGGGCCCGTCTCACGCCACTCGTCGTGGAGTTTCTGCAATTTGTGAAATGCCTCCACGATCGACGGTTCCAGAACCAGCGCCTCGGCCGCTTCGCACAGCGCGAACTTCTGCTCGTAGTTCTTTTTCAGATCGAGGTCGCGCAACTCCTTGTTGATCTTGATGAAGTTGTAGAAATTCTCGACATGCAGGTTGTAGGTCTCCCACAGATCCTTGACGTTCTGCTGGGGAACCAGCCCCGTCTCCTTCCAGCGCTGCTGCAATTCGCGGAACTTGGTGAACGTATGGTTGAGCGTCTCGTCCGAGTTGACCAGTTCCTTCAACTCCTCGATGATCTGCAACTTGATTTTCAGGTTGGCTTCCTTCTCGGCGTCGAGCGACGCGATGAACTCGTCGCGGCGGCGGCGGTACTCCTTGAACAGGTCTTTGAGCCGAAGCTCCTGCGCATCGGCAGCAGGCACGAACTCCGCTTCGTCGCCGCCGGCTTCGACAAAAGCCCTGCGCTGCGCCTCGACCTCGGCGCGGTGCGCCTTGTAGAAGGCTATCTTGACGGCTTCCACCACCCGGCGCAGCGACTGCACCGGCTCCTCGTCGAGCATCTTGGCGAACAGGGAGACCATCTCCTCCTCGCTCCGGCCGTCGAAAAGCGCATCCGACGCTCCGGCCGCACCTTCGTCCACCGCTTCACCGTCTGCCGGCTCCTCCTCGTCGAGCCCCGCGCTCCGCGCGGCCAATGCAGCCTCCTCGTCCGCGAAATCGACCCCCTCGGCCGGTGCGGCGACCGCTTCCCCGGCAGACGCTACAGCCGGAACAGCCGTCTCCGGCTCTTCCACCGGTGCGGCCCCGACAGGCTCCTCCGCAGGAGCGGCAGCCTCCACGGGCGGCTCGGCGGCAGTCTCCCCGACGGCGGCCGCCACGGGTTCCCCCGCGGGATCTTCGGCCGGTACGGCGACGGTTACAAGCTCCGCTGCGGGAGCCTCGGAAGCGGACGTTTTCTGCACATCTTCAGCATTGCTGACTTGTTCCTCCGGAACAGAGGGGTTGGTGATTTTAGTAGCCATCTTACGCTAAGTTTTGATTAACCATGGTATATACTCGCGCATATACATCTGGCAAAGATACCATTTTCAGAAGATTTTCACAATTTTTTCGGGATTTTAACTATCTTAGCGGGAAATTAACGGCCGTTTTCGTCGAGCGAAGACAGCGACCGCCTGAGGGCCGAGCCGGACGCGGGAAACGAAGAGGCACATTCACACCAGCTACCGATTATGAGTCACCGCATTCTTTTGGTCGACGACGAAGATGACATCCTCGAATTCGTCCGCTACAACCTCCAACGCGAAGGTTACGAAGTGTTCACCGCCCGCGACGGCGCCGAAGGGGTCGCCCGCGCACTCGAAGTGCATCCGCATCTGATCCTGCTCGACCGGATGATGCCCCGCATGGACGGGCTCGAAACCTGCCGCCGCCTGCGCGAGCACGACGAACTGAAAGACACGATGATCGTCTTCCTCACGGCGCTGGGCGAAGACGAGCACCAGCTCACGGGATTCGCCGCCGGAGCCGACGACTACATCAGCAAACCGATCAAGATGCACATCCTGGTCAGCCGTCTGAAAGCGATCCTCAAACGCATCGGCGCCGGCGATGCGGCACCCCGCGATACGGGCGGCGTCACAATCGATCCGGCCCGTTACATCGTCAAACGCAACGGGGAAGAGATCTCCCTGCCGCGCAAGGAGTTCGCGCTGCTGACGCTGCTGATGTCCGATCCGGGACGGCTCTTCTCGCGTGAGGAGATCTACTCCCGCGTATGGGGCGAGGACGTAGTGGTCGGCGACCGCACGATCGACGTCCACATTCGTAAACTGCGGCAGAAGATCGGCGACGAACACATCATCACCGTCAAGGGCGTGGGTTATAAGTACGAGAAATAACGCAGACAATGGTTGCGCAAAGCGCCCATCGCTCCGCCTTGCGAAAAATCGGGGAAGGAGAACGGGCGGCGGATGCACCGTCGAAAACGCGGGATTCTTCCCGAAGAATCGATCGGGAAGTTCTCCCCTTTCTCAGTTTTTCTTGTGCTTTTGGCTTGATCTAAAAGCACCAAAAGATCAAGCACCGCGAAAAGTAGCGGAAGCAGTGCGATCGGGCGGGCCGAGGGCCTGCCAGGTACGGACGCAACCGAATAATCATCGTTGCGCGAAGCGCACAACATCCTCCGCATTGCACCGGAGGCAGGAACAGATCGAACGGCGGTTCGAGCGCCCGGAGCGGGTGTGCGCAAACGGCGTAGATCTTGCGTGCCCGCTCAGGGAGAACCGCCGTCCGATCCCGACGGAGGTGTCCTGCGGACACTTTTGGCGCCACCTTTTGGTAACAAAAGTGCGAATCTAGTATATAGATCTGATAATCAGAACTGAATAATATCAAAGGTAATGATTTAGAGACAGAACCTTCTCTGTGCTTACATCGATATTCTCTTATCAAACAACTCTTGTTGCAAAGATAATAATAATCTATAACTAAGGCAAATATACTTTTCTCCGATATTTGTTGTATCGGCATACTCAACGATACTACCGTTCGGAAGTGATCATACCCAGTACATCGTTGGGCAACAAGATTCTATTCAAAGAGTCAGACATCGCGCGTATTCTACAAAACAATTTTACCGGTCCTTGCAAATGATGAATGGCCTGCTTTTATGAATCTTTCCGGAATACAATGAGTTCCGGCAGGAAATGTTTCGCGCGATTCACTTGCCGGATACATCGATCGCAGTTCCTTGTCCGGTGATCGTCACAGAAAACATGGTAGTAGCGGTAGCGTGTCGAGCGCACGAGCGATGCGAGTTGTCGTTTGAGGTCGCTTTTCGTATAGTCGAGTTTCGACAGCGTGTCGTACGTCTGCTTCGCGTCGCCCTCGGCGGCAAGGCGCAGGCCGTAGTGTCGTTCCAGAGCATCGAGGATCTCCCGCGACCGTCGCGCCTCGAAGTCGTGCGCCAGCTTGCGGCCGTCGAGCCCCACGCGCAGCGACACGATATGGATATGCCGGCGTTCGATGTCCTCGTGCAGAAAGACGAAACAGGGCTGTGCGCCGTAACCCATACGCTCCATATACTCGCGTGCGATCTGCCGCAGCTCGTCGTTCGAGAGACGGTCTTCGGGAGCGGGATTCAGGGAGGCGTGAAACACGGGATTCTTCGTGCGGCGGTTGGCTTCGAGGTACGGTTCGAAACAACGCAGCGCCTCGCGGATGTCGAAATATCGCTCGTCCGTGACCTGCATCGGCGTATTGAACGCCACCAGAAAACGGCCCTCGCCCCGGTCGATCTTATCCTTGTTGTAATAAAGAGCTCCCGCCGGTGTAGCCCCGGAGGTTATCCGCGCGACCATAGCTCGTAAAGTTCGCGGCTGAGCGCGATGACCTGCTCGGAAAGGGCTTTCAGCTCGCGCGTGCGGCGCTCCAGAAGGAGCACTTGTCGCGGGATCGCCGTGTGCGAAAAATGCGTGTTGACGGCCCGTACGATCTGGTTGTAGTTGTTGCCCACGCGCTGTATCTGTTCGTAAAACTGATTCAGACGGGTCACATATCGGCCCAAGGTCGGGTCGATACGCACCACGCGAAACTCTTCGGCGAAGATTCTTTTGACGATAAA
>JABLTQ010120877.1_pt1 | contig 18221 bp, 11 predicted proteins | sample 7160101 | NCBI WGS metagenome assembly JABLTQ01 (sample SAMN14651228, study PRJNA627086) | human gut metagenome | isolation source: feces | host: Homo sapiens
AATTTAGCAAATTAATTTCAAATTTGACCGAACGGCTTCAAAAATCCGCATTGCAGAATGACCTTTATAAGATTATTACTAACTTTGAGCAAAGAATATTCATGAATATGAAAACGATAATCGACGTTAACGCCCATCTGCACACACCGTACTCCTTCAGCGCCTTCAAAGACGTGAGACAAGCCCTTGATATGGCCGCCGCCGAAGGTGTCGAAGTTGTGGGAATCAATGACTTCTACAGCCTCGACGGCTACAGGGAGTGGAATGACGAATGCGCCGCAAGGCATCTCTACCCGATGTTCAACATCGAGTTCATCTCTCTGAACAGCGAGGACCAGGCCGCCGGATTAAGAGTGAACGACCCGAACAACCCGGGACGCACCTACCTGAGCGGAAAGGGACTGGCCTATCCGGTGATACTCAGCGGCAAAGAGGCTCAGATGCTCGCCGATGTACGGGCTGAGTCCAACGCCCAGGTTGAAAGGATGTGCGCCAAACTGAACGCCCATCTGGATGAGGTCAAGGCCGGATTCAACGTTGATTTCAAATATATTGTCAAGGAACTGACCAGAGGATCGGTGCGTGAGCGTCACCTTGCGAAGGCTCTCAGGATGGCGGTTGACGCCAAAGCCGACAAAATCCAGGACAGGCTCGCCCTCTACGAGAGAATCTTCGGCGGACAGCCACTGAAATCCGCACCGGACAACGAGGCGGCGGTGGAGAACGAGATCCGAAGCAAGCTCCTCAAGGCCGGAGGCGCGGCGTTCGTGCCTGAGGATCCTAAGGCGTTCCTGCCGATGGAGACAGTCTGCCAAATCATCAAGGCCGCCGGCGGAATCCCTACCTACCCGTTCCTCGCGGACGACGCGAAAGGCAACTTCACCGACTTCGAGGGCGATCTCCAGAAGGCCGCCGACACGCTGAAAAAGCGCGGGATCAAGTCCGTGGAATTCATCACGACCCGCAACACGACCGCCGTGCTTGAGGAATATTCCGGTTACCTTCAGGACGAGGGCTTCATCGTCACTTTCGGCTCGGAGCACAACACCCCGGCGCTGGAGCCGATCCGTCTGCGCACCCGCGACAACGCCGAAGGACTCAGCGAGAAGCTGCGTGAGACCAACTACAGAGGAGCCTGCGCGGTGGCCGCACACCAGGCTGGGCTGAACTCCATCGAAGCGGGAGACGAGCTGATCCGCAAGACTTTAGCCATTTAGGAATATGCCAATGAGGCGAACAGAACACATAATTGACACACGAATATGAAACAGATTGAAGACCTTATCGCGATTTCCCGGAAGTTCGGACAGGACTCCAGGTTCGTGATCGCCGGAGGTGGCAACACTTCCTACAAGGATGAGAACAGACTTTGGGTGAAGGCCAGCGGCCACGCCCTCGCTACTATAACGGAGGACGGGTTTGCCGTCCTTGACAGAGCCCTTCTGAACGAGATGGGCGAAAAGGCTTACAATGAGGACACGGCAATACGTGAGGAACAGGTCAAGAACGACCTCTCCGTGGCCTGCATAACAAAGGACAGAAGGCCTTCAGTGGAGACATCCCTGCACAACTGCATGGGATTCGCCTTCGTGGTTCATCTCCACCCTACCCTTGTCAACGGCCTGATGTGCTCGGTGAACGCCGAGGCCGCGTGCAAGGAGATATTCCCAGATGCCCTTTACATTGAATATACCGACCCGGGCTACACGCTTTTCAAGAAGGTCTATGACCGGATAAAGGCCTACAAGGCTGAGAAAGGCAAGGAGCCCCAGGTGATATTCCTTCAGAATCACGGAATATTCGTGGGTGGGGACACCACCGCTGAGATTGAGGGAATATATTCAGAAGTCCTTGGAAAACTTGAGGCCAAGGTCGCCGCTCTTCCGGAGGGTGACACGGCTGTCTCGGAGACTGTTACGGATGTCGTTCCGGCGATCAGGCAGATGCTTTCCCGCTCCGGCCGGGGCTTCAAGACCTTGAAAGTCACGAAGAACGCCCTTGTGGATTATTTCATTGAAGGAAACTTCAAGATGATCGCGAAGCCGTTCACCCCGGACATCATCGTGTACTGCAAGAGCTCGTACATATTCATTGAAGCCGAGTCAGATGAAGAGATTTTAAAGCAGGCCGAGAAGGAAATCGAGGCTTTCGTAAGCGGGAAAGGCTACACGCCTAAGGTACTGCTCATCAAAGGAATCGGACTCATCGCCGTGGGAGACAGCTCCAGGAACGCACAGATCATCACCGATGTGTTCACGGACGCGATGAAGATAGCGTTCTATGCGCAGAGCTTCGGCGGAGAGCATCCGATGGAGCGGGCTTGGATCGACTTCATCGACAACTGGGAGGTGGAGAATTACCGCCGCAAGGTGGCCTCCAGCGCGTCCAAAGGCCGTGTGGAAGGCCGCACGATCATCGTGACCGGAGCCGCCCAGGGATTCGGAGAAGGCATCGCCCGTGAGCTGATGGCCCAGGGAGCCAACATCGTGGTGGCCGACCTCAACGAGGCGACCGGCGAGAAGACCGCCGCCAGCTTCAACGAGAAGGCGGGAGCCAACAAGGCCATATTCGTAAAGACAAATGTCGCTGACATGGCGAGCCTCCGGAACCTGATGAAGGAGACAATTCTGAACTTCGGCGCGCTTGACGCGTTCGTCAGCAACGCCGGGGTTGTCCGCGCCGGCGGATTGGACGTGATGACTCCGGAGAACTTCGAGTTCGTCACCAAGATCAACTATGAGGCCTACTTCTTCTGCGCGAAGGTCGCCTCACACATAATGAAGATCGAGACGAAATATGATCCTGAATATTTCGCCGACATCATCCAGGTCAACAGCAAGAGCGGACTGCGCGGCAGCAAGGCCAACTTCGCCTACGCCGGCGGCAAGTTCGGTGGAATAGGCCTGACCCAGTCCTTCGCGCTTGAGCTCGCCCCTTACAGGGTGAAAGTCAACAGCATCTGCCCTGGCAACTACTACGATGGTCCTCTGTGGAGCAATCCGGAGAACGGCCTGTTCATCCAGTACCTCAACGCCGGCAAGGTTCCGGGAGCGAAGACCGTGCAGGATGTCAAAGACTACTATCTCGCCCAGGTGCCTATGCGCAAGGGCTGCAACCCAGTGGATGTCTGCAAGGCCATCCTCTACGCCATCGACCAGACCGGAGAGACCGGACAGGCCATCCCTGTGACGGGAGGGCAGGTCATGCTGGCATAATTGTAAATCCGGGAAGCGACCTTGACTTCAGGCAAAGTAAAGCGGCTTCCAATGTAATTCATTAATATCATGAAACAACTTGACGTAAATCTGATGCATCCGGCCGAGCAGATCGCTATCATCATCGGCAGGATTTATCGCAGCGAGATGACCACCACCTCCGGCGGAAACCTGTCCATCATGGACGAGAACGGAGATATGTGGATCACCCCGGCGGCGATTGACAAAGGTTCGCTGACTCCGGCGGACATCATGTGCGTGAAGGCTGACGGAACCATCATCGGACCTCACAGACCTTCATCCGAGTACCCTTTCCACAAGGCCATCTACAAGATGAACCCGCATATTCATTCAGTGATCCACGCCCACCCTCCTGGACTGGTCACCTTCAGTATGGTTCACCAGGTTCCGGACACGAGCATCATCCCTCAGGCGCGCGCGACCTGCGGCCCTGTCGGATTCGCTGAATATGCCCTCCCTGGAAGCGAGCTTCTGGGAAAGAAAATTGTGGCAGAATTCAAGAAGAACCCGGACTACAAGGCCGTCATCATGGAGAACCACGGTGTCGTGGTTGCCGGTGAGGACATCGCTGATGCTTACCAGAGGTTTGAGACCCTGGAGCTCTGCGCTCGCACAATCCTGAACGCCAAGACTTTGGGAGAGCCTAAATACCTCAGCGAGGATCAGATCCTCCAGCACGAGAAAGCCGTGAACGTTCCGTTCCAACACTTTATGAACGTAACGCACCCTTCAGATGAGAGGGCGATCCGCGCGGAGATCTGCAAAATTGTCCGCAGAGCCTGCTCACAAGGGCTTATGTGCAGTTCCTACGGTACGGCATCCGTGCGCTGGAGAGGCAATGATTTCCTCATCACCCCGTCCAGCATGCAGCGTTGGGATCTTGAGCCGGAAGACATCGTACAGATCAAAGACGGAATGGTAGAGGCCGGGAAGAACGCAAGCCGCTCTGTGGCACTTCATTACGAGATCTACCGCCGCAACCCGAAGGTCAACTCAATCATCCTGACCCAGTCCCCTGCCCTGATGGGATTCTGCACGACCGGAGTGAAATTCGACGTGCGAACAATCCCGGAGAGCTGGATATTCCTTCAGGACATCCCGACATTCCCGTTCGGGAGCCAGTACAACGAGCATCTGACAGAACTCGCCGATGAGTTCAAACAGAGACCGTTCGTGATGCTGGAAAACGATTCCGTCGTCGTGACCGGTGACCAGCTCATCAACACGTTCGACCGTCTTGAGGTGGCAGATTTCAGCGCCCGCTCGCTGATCCTCGCCGCTCCTTTGGGCAAGCTGAACCCGATCACCGACGAGGAGATCGAGGAACTCCGCGTGGCGTTCCACGTAGGGGAATAATAAAAGCAGACATATAACTGCAGAACGACTGCCACTTCGGTAGGTTCAGCAACCGGTAAAGAGAAAACTCCCTCCCGAATTTTGGTAACGTGCAAAATTCGGGAGGGAGTTTTCTTTTTACCGGATCACGTCCTATTCACCGGCGATAATCTTAGCGTCCTCGGCGCTGTCGATGCCCACACGCTTGGCGAGCCGCTCACTCCTCTGACGGATCTGCTCCTTGTGACGCAGTACCCAGTTCTCGGCATAGACAGCCACGCATGCAAGGAAGAAATAGATGACCGTCTGGATGATCATGGCCTTCATCTGCACGTCAGCCGCTCCCATCTCGCCACCGGCAGTGCTGAGGTTGATGAACCCCTGCGCGCCGAAAGTGGACGGGAATATGTAGGAGAACACCTTCCAGAAGCCCGGGAACGCGAATGTCGGCCATGAGCAACCGGTCAGGAACAAAGCCACAGGCGACATCGCCAGAAAGAGGATGAACACGGACTCCCTCCTCGTGATCAGCGTGCTCCAGACCATGCTGAAGAACACACAGTCAGTGATGAAGAAGACCAGCATCGCAAGGACATCCTTGAACTCACCTCTTTGAGGGATTCCGAATATTGCGGGGACGATGAAGGCTATGTACATACCCACGGCAATGTACAGCAGCCAGTAGGCGCCCCCACGTCCCATGACCACACGCCCGACACCGTGACCTTCAAGTCTGTCAGGAAGCGATGCGAAACTGCGGTTCCTCTCCCTTGCGGTTCCTACCAGCAGTGACATTCCGTAGAAAAGCGTCTGCTGGATGATGATCATCAGGATGGCCGAGATCAGGAAGAAACTATAGTTGAAGGCCCTGTTGTAGGGATTATTGTCCTCGTAGCCGAGCGGCTTGACAGTCTGGGACGCGGCCTGTTCCGTCATCCCGAGGGACGAGAACCTCTGCATCTGGATCTGACCGATCTCATGAAGCATCACGAAGTTGGTGGCCATGAGAGCGTTCTTGTAGTAGAGGAAGCTGCTCATGTCCGCATAGACGGAGAATGTGGAGGTTTCGTTTCGAGCCAGTTTCTCCGTGAAGTCGGAAGGGAAATAGATGATACCGTTGACCTTGCGTTCCTGCATCATTTTTTCCGCCTCGGCCATATTCATACATTTCGCCGCGACCTCGACCTCTCGGGTGGCGTCGATCTCCCTGATGAAGCGGTGGCTGTCCGGGCTGTCGCAATTGTCAACAATGGCAACGGGAGTCTCAGAAAGAATACCGTTCAGGTAAACGAGATTGTAAAGCAGCGGATAGGCAAGTCCGGCGACAAGGAAGATCAGCAGCACGCCGCTGTCTGAGAAAATCTGTCGAAGTTCATGACAGAATATGCCCCAGAAGTCCTTGATCCATGTTTTTGCGTATGTATTTTTCATGTCACTTAGTCTTTAGGGAAGTTCTGATGAATGTAGGCCTTCTTGAGTCGCACAAGACCTATGAGCGGCAACAGAATGAAGATCAGCAAGTAGATCACCTGCTTCCACCATCCGGCGAATCCGGCTCCGAATATGGCCTCCTGGACATAGAACAGATAATAATGACGCAACGGGAACGCCGCCGCAAGTCCCTGGATGTAAGGCGGCATGGCCTCTATCGGAAGCGTGAAGCCCGAGAGGGAGAATCCAAGCACGCTGTAAAGAGCGCCGATACTCAACGCCAACCTCGGCACAGGAAGCATCTCAAGGATGAATATGGCGATCGCCTCACTGGCGAAGATCATAAGGAATATGCCCAAAAACATGTTCCAGATGGATCCCGCCAACGGAAAATGCAGCCTATGGAAGAGCAGCAGGATCAGTATCAGCCCGATCGCCGAGAATGTCAGCGTCCACACCAGAAGCTTGCCGGCGAGGGCGGTCACGATCGAGTTGCCGGAGGTCTGCAACAGATGCCTGGAGGTACCATACTTAAGCTCCGCTCCCAATGAATATATCAGGACGATTATCACGATCATCTCCAGCACACCCGGCAGCAGGACGCTGCTGAGGTAGTAGTTGTAGTTGGTGCCGACGTTGCCTATCTGATGGACATCCACGTCCACAGGACGGATCATGCCCATGATCTGGCTGTCGTTGTAGCCTCTTGCCCTGAAGGCCTGCCTCTGCACGGCTCCGTTGGTCAGATTGACCATCTGAAGAAGATCCTTCCACGCAAGCGCCCCGCTGACGAAGTACAAGCCGTTGACGTAGAACGTGATCTTCGGCTGACGGTTCGCCTGGATGTCATCGTTCATCCCCACAGGAACGACACAGACAGCCGCGATCTTGCCTCTGTTCATGTCTTCTCTGGCAGCCGCGAACGAATCGTAGTGGACAACCTTTCCCAACTGGGTGGCATCCAGCTGCTGGCAGAAATTCCTTGAGGTTGACGAGTAGTCGTAGTCCACAAGACCGATCGGAACATCACTCGGCAGACCGTCCTTCATAAATGTCAGGAAGAATATGGCGCAGAAGGCTATCACGCCTACCGAACCCAGAAGATAGATCGGACGCTGCCTGATGATCCTGAGCTCGCGGCGGGCCACCGCAATTATTCTCTGCCAATTAGTCATGATGATAATCCTTACTTAACGATTGCGGACATACCAGGACGAATGCCGTCCACCGTCACATCCGGAACGGCCCTGACCTCAAAGGTCTTGGCATCGTACATACCAGTTTCCTTGGTGGCCTTCCACGTGGCGTAGGACTCACGGACAGCCACATAGTTGACGGTGGCCGGAACCTCCTTGCCGTCAAGGGCCGGGATGATCACCGTGATCTTGTCGCCCTGCTTCATGCCGTGGAGGTAGTCCTCGCGTACATTGAACGTGAACCATACATCATTCAGGTCAGTAACGCTGGCGACAGGCGCTCCCTGGCCGACAAGCTCGCCGACCTTAGGGAAAAGAGCAGAGATGATTCCGTCAGCCGGAGCCGTAAGATACAGTTCGCTCAGATAAGACTCCACCTCCATCAACGCGCCGTTAGCCTGATCGACGAGAGCCTTGGCCGCAGCCTTGTCCTCCTCGCGCGCTCCGTTGACAGCCATGTCATACTGACTCTTGGCAGCCTTAGTCTGAGCGACGGAGGCATCGTACTTGGCCTTTACCTCGTCGTATTTCTGAGCCGCGATGACTTTCTGGTCATAGAGCTTCTGGATCCTGTCGAAAGACTTCTTCATCACGTCTTCCTGCACAAGAGCCTGCTGATAAAGCTCATAGGCTCCGGCGATCTGCTCCTTGCGGGCTCCGTTCTGAGCCTTTCTGCTCTGTGAGCTGGCAACCGCCTTGATGGCGTTGGCCTGCGCCAACTTGGCACGTACCTCAGGAGAGTCGATGAGGGCGACGGTGTCTCCCTTGTGGACCATCTGGCCTTCCTTGACGTAAAGTTCCTCGATCCTGCCCGGAACCTTGCCGGACACACGATACTCACTGGCCTCTGCCTCGCCCTGAATCATCAGAGGCTTAGGTTTAGAGACGAAATAGCCGATGACGGCGATCAGAAGGATGATTACGATCAGCGCCACAATGCCAATCACAAGATTGTAGCTTTTCTTTTCCTTTTCCATAATATTCTTAAATTTTTATCATTATCCGTTGATTATCTTGCCTGAGCGTGGTTGTTGCCCTCCGCCTTGTTGAGGTTGGCGGCGAGCATCTGAAGCTCGATTCCAGCGTCGATATATTCAGAATGAGCCTTCAGCCAAGCGGTCTGGGCGGCGAGAGCGGTGTTGGTCTCGATCACGCCTTCCTCGAAGCCGACAGTCGCGGTGCGGAGATTCTCCTCAGCGCTGGACAGGTTGTTCTGAGCCATCGTGAGCTTCTCGAACGCCTCACCTTCCTGCTTGCGCAACTGGGTCACCTGCAGATTGATGAGGTTCTTGGCATCCTCAAGCTGGGTTCTGTAGAGAGTGGCCTCGGCCTTTGCCTTGCGGGTCTTGCTCAAAGCCTCAAAGCCGTGGAATATAGGAATATTCACCATCACGCCGGCATTGAAGAATCCACCCCAGTCCTTCTGGAATCCATTCTTAATATTAGGATTGGTCACCGAATACGAAGCCATCAAAGCTATTTTCGGCATCATGTCGGCTCTTGCCACCCTGACTTTTCCGTCATAGATTTGAGAGGCCAGATCAAGGCTCTTTGTCTCCGGCCTGTCGGCATATATCTGATCCAAATCCTTGTCCGCACCCATCTGAGGGACAGGAATGTCGGAGAGGGTTTCGTCAGCAAGTACGATCTCAGTGCTGAGATCAAGACCTATCTGCTTGCAGAGAAGCATCTTGGCAAGGGTCAAGCCATTGTCTGACTTGGTTTTGAGCATGTCCGCCTCGTTGGCTTTCACCTTTATCTGGAGAGCGTCAGACTCAGTGGCCACACCTTCCTTGACTGAAAGATCCACGTCATGCTCCATCTTGTGAAGAAGGTCAGCGTAGGCGTCGGCAAGCTTCTTCTTGTTCGCGATGGAAACAATCTGCCAATATGCCTGATCAACATCAACTATAACCTGCTGGTACTGCTGGTCGTACTGGGTCTTTGACAGCTCTTCCGCCAATTTGGCAATCTTGTTGGCAGCTATGATCTTGCCTCCCACAAACACCGGTTGCTGAACCGTCACCGCACCTGCGAAAATATTCTGCATATCCGGATGGAAAGCGTCATCGATTTCCTTGCCAAGGGCGTTGATTGTCTGTGACATATCCGTCTGCGAAAGCGCTCCGAGAACCGTCTGCCACATAGGGCTGTTGGCATATTCAAGAGCGGCCGCCGGATTGGATTTTATAGCGGTCATCAGTTCCTGAGCGAAACCTTGAGTCTGGGAATGTATGAGCGTTCCCATATTCTGGAGCTTCTGCGAGGTAGCGTCGCTGACAAGGGCGATGTCATTGGCGTTATAGATGTACGCCCCTGTCGCCGAGATATTCGGGAGATAATTCGCGAACGCTATCTTACGGTCATAGCCTGCCATTTCAATCTTGGTCTCGGCCTGTTTCAAGGTCTTGTTGTTCTCGATTGCCATTTCGCGGCACTGCTCCAGCGTCAACGTCTGCTGGGCATTCATCGCAACTGGCACAAGAGCCATAGCGACCAATGTTGAGATTTTGACAATGTACTTGTTCATATTCATAAATTTTTTGTTCTTCTTACAAGCGATAGGCTTCACTACAAATTGACTGCCAAATTATACCATTAGAATGAACGATTGGACTCTATAATTGTCAAAAGGTAGAATATTGCGAAATTTTGCAATGACAAGAATATTTCCTAATTTTGCCGCCAGACGCTAAAAACATTTTATGGAATGCCAGATTCGTTATTGAACATAGGTCTTAAGCAGATCAGGAAACTCGTTCCTGTCCAGAACGAGATCCAGCTTGAAGACGATTTCTTCATCATGGACGTGAAGTATAGCGACAACCTTCAATTTCTGAAATATCCTTGCCGCAGCGATGCGTACATCGCTATTTTCTGCAAATCAGGAGAGCTGAACGTGGAGATCAACCTTCGGTCTTACAAAGTGGTCAAGGGTACGCTGTTCATCGGCACCCCGGGGAACATCATAAAGATAAACAGGCTGGGCAATGAAGGCGACAACGGATTCGAGTTCATTGTCGTGGCGATCTCCAAGGAGTATCTTTCCAGCATAAGTTTCGACTTTAAGAAAATTTTCGACGATCGGCTGAAATTGCTGACGGAACCATGCATTCAGCTTGACGACAGGAACATCGCATTCTGTTCCAAATATTTGGATCTTATAGGGGTAATCCTGTCCTCGGATGTGCCGAACAAAAGGGAGGCGGTCGGTTCTTTGATAGCTTCGTTGTTATATGTTCTCGGAGGACTAATGGAGAAGAGTGCGGCCAGAACCCCCGAGTTGCCTGGAGCGGCGGTCAACACGAGAGTAAAACTGATTTTCGAGCATTTCATGGCGCTCGTCACCGAGCATCACACCTCAGAAAGGAACATGGCCTTCTATGCGAGCCATCTTGGCCTGACACCCAAATACCTTTCCAAGCTTATCAAGCAGGTAAGCGGACGGTCGGCGCCGGACTGGATCGACTCGTTCGTGATTCTGGAGGCCAAGAATATGCTCAAGTACACCGACGACAGCATTAAGGAGATCGTTTTCAAACTGCATTTCCCGAATCCGTCCGTGTTCTACAAGTTCTTCAAGGCACACACAGGAATGACACCAAGTGAGTACAGGAACGGGTAAAAACCTTTTAAATCTTGCCGCCACCAATGGTGCGGTCCAGACGGAACATCGCCGGATCATCTTGCACAGAATCCCCCTCAGAAGTGTCTCGAAGCGGCATTTTGCATCAATCTGTAAGCAAACAATGGTGCTTTCATGAACAATTGACGCAAAAATCGTTTTAAAAAATTACGAAAAAGTTTTGGATATTCGATAAATCTTGATACCTTTGTCCTTGGACAGACAAAAGTTCTTTTTGTTGTCTATTTGTTAAGTTCGTTTTATATACAACAGGCCGTCGCTTTGGGGAAAGCGGCGGCCTATCAGTTTGTCTTCTGACAAACTGATAGGCCGCCTAAACCTTCAACCCCCAGTCCCTACGGGACAGCCCCAGAGGGGCACGGGGAAAGAATTCCCCGACCCCCTTCGGTCGCTTCGCTCCGATCCTCGTGGCTTTTGAGTCAGCCTCATTACCTTTCAGTTGATTTGCGACAGTTCCCGTAGGAGTGTCATTCTCCATCGCCTCTTATGTATCAGCCTGTGGCATACAACATGCTTTTAATCAAGTAGATAACACATCAGCCTTAGCGTAAACCCACCAAAGACAGATAGCTGATCATTTGATAATAAACATAATAAAGTCAACAATTCGGTATACAGGCTGGTCACTTCGACAGGCTCAGTGACCCAAAAAGGTCCCGCAGAAATTTCTGCAGGACCTTTTTTGCGGAGAGAACGAGATTCGAACTCGTGATACGGTTACCCGTATGCAGGTTTAGCAAACCTGTGGATTCAGCCACTCTCCCACCTCTCCGGATGTTCTGGCCGAACGGTTGTCAAACCTTTCGTCGCTATTTGGACTACAAAGATACAAATTTTTCTTGTTTTCCAAGAATCTTGCGAAAAATTAACGCTGAAGTTTCAATGTTAATGCCACGAAATCCTCCACGCTCAGACGCTCGGGACGCAGGTCGAAGACAGGATCGGACAAAAGATCCGGCCGGATCAGCGGCTTGAGGGAATTGCGAAGGGTCTTGCGGCGCTGGCCGAAGGCGGTCTTGACCACCGTGCAGAAAAGCTTTTCGTCACAGCCGAGGGCCGTGCGGGAATTGCGGGTGAGACGGATCACGGCGGACTGGACCTTAGGTGGAGGGTTGAACGCTCCAGAACCCACAGTGAAAAGATATTCAATGTCATACCATGCCTGAAGAAAGACCGACAGGATGCCGTATGTCTTGGTGCCGGGCTTCTCGGCGATGCGCTCTGCGACCTCCTTCTGGATCATACAGACCACCTCCGGGACACGGTCGCGATGCTCAAGAATCTTGAAGAATATCTGCGAGGAGATATTATAAGGGAAGTTCCCGATCACTGAATATTCTCCCTCGAATATTCCGTCAAGATCCATCTTCAAGAAGTCGCCCTCAATCAGGTTCTCCCCCAACTTAGGGTAATGCTTCTTCAGATAGACAACAGACTCGCCGTCAATCTCAATGACTTTCAACGCCAACTCCGGACGTGGCAGCAGGTACTGGGTCAGGACTCCCATTCCAGGGCCGACCTCCAACGCCTGATGCCCCTCAAGAGCCCCGACAATGTTCTTCGCAATACTCTGGTCAGTCAGAAAATGCTGGCCGAGCGCCTTTTTCGCACGTACTTCCATAGGGGCAAAGATACTGAATATTCTTCGATTCTGTAGCCGTGAAGAGTAAATGGTTGCTGATGAATATCTTGACCACTTCCCTTCGGTGAGATCAAGCGGAAGAGTAATAGCTATATTTCTGAAAACCAGCGCATTAAGCACCACCAATTGATACAGAGTGAGTGACAGGTAAGATATTCTTAATGAATCAGATAGTAACTCCTCTTTGGCAGGAACCGACTAAAGGCAGCAGCGTTATCCATTATTACCCAATACTTTACACTATCCATAACGGTTACGGCACACATGGAAACAGATCACTTCGACAGGCTCAGTGAACGCCGAGGTGACTGCTCTGCGACCGAAAAGGTGACTGCTCAGTGAACGCCGAGGTGACTGCTCTGCGACCGAAAAGATGATTGTATGCGACCGAGATGATCGCTCGGTGTACAAAAAGGAGTTTCTATGTCAGATGTCAAGATTGTCCACTGATCCGTCACACATTTTTGGCGGTGGTGCAGCGGTTGACGAGGTAGGCGATGGAGACGTACGGGATGCCGGAGTTGGTGGCAAGGCCGATCTCGCAAGTGCGGCTGTTGGAGTAGCCGACCGGGACGCCTTTGACCTGGGCTTTTAGCTTGCGGAGGGCGTACTTGTTGAGTTCCGGGTGGGTCATTCCTTTGTCGCCGGCGAAACCGCAGCAGCCTACGCCTTCTGGAACAATCACGTTGGTGGAGCACATGCGGGCAAGTTCAAGCATCTTGCCGGTCTTGTGCATCAGGCGCATCGAGCAGGTGAGATGAATGGCTACCGGGGTGTCGGTCTGGTGGAAGTCCAGCCTGTCGGTCAGGAAACCAAGGATGAATTCGGACGGTTCGTAGAGATGCATCCTCTTTATTTTGTGCTCCATACGATGAAGGCAGGGGCTTTGGTCGCAAAGGACAGGGTAGCGGCCTTGCTCACTGGCCTGCCAAAGAGCCTCCTCCAGTTCGGCTGTCTTCCTGTCGGCGATCTCCGGCATACCCTTGCTTTCCCAGATCGTACCGCAACAAAGGGACGACATATTCTCCGGGAATATGACCTCGTAGCCTGCTTTGCCCAACAGCGACACCATCTCCTCGACAAGAGGCTTGTCCACGGCGTGGTGATGCTTCGGAAGGCCCATCATCTGGTTGATGCAGCTCGGGAAATAGACCACCTTGCAGACGGTCGGTGTTCCTGTGGCCGCTTCAGATGTTTGCGAGTCCAGGCTCATGGACAGGCTCCCCAACCTGGCAGGTTCCGTGACCGCTTCGGATGTTTGCGATTCCAGGCTCATGGACAGGCTCCCCAACCTGGCAGGTTCCGTGGCCGCTTCGACAGTCGAAGCGCCATCGTGGCCAAAGGCGGCGGAACTTACCAAAGCCCTGAGCGATTTAGGTATATTGTAGGCCTTAGGGGTGGCAGGAGTCCAAAGCGGAATACGTATGGCGTTGTGCAGCCAGCGGCATAGGCCGCTCATGGCAAGGTCACCAAGCACGGTCTCGCCGGCCGTGGCCATCCTCAAAGCGCCGCGAAGGCCACTCTTGACACCGGCGTAATGACCGGCGACGAAGTTCCAGAAACCGTGGCCGAAAGAGCCCGCGGGCATATTCACCCTCCTCAGCTGATGAGTCAGGTCGGCGACATTGATGCCCATCGGACACGAAGTCGAGCAGAGGCCGTCCCCGGCGCAAGTCTGCTCCCCCGCGTAGGAATATTCCTTCTCAAGCGTCCGCAGACGAGTCTGTTCCGAGGCGGTCGGATCCGGCAACTCCCGCAGGGCGGTGATCTCACGTTGCGTGGCGATTCTGGTCCGGGACGAAAGCGTGAAGCCGCAGGAAAGGCAGTTCACCTCGCAGAATCCGCACTCGATGCATTTGTTCAGTTTCTTGTAGATCTCCGCCAACTCAGGCTCGACAGCCTTGCTGTCATCCGCCCACGGTTTCAGCACCGGCAACGCCTTGAAATTCTTCAAGAAGCACTCCGGATCATCGTTGAAGATCACACCAGGATTCAGAAGCCCGTGAGGGTCAAACAGTTCCTTCACCCGCTTCATTATCCCGAACGCCTTCTCGCCCCACTCGTACTTCACGAACGGAGCCATATTCCTGCCCGTTCCGTGCTCGGCCTTCAAGGAGCCGTCATATTTCCCGACCACCATCTCCGCCACGTCGCGGATCATCGCCTCATAGCGCCTCACCTCCGCCTCGGAATCAAACGACTGGTTGATGATGAAATGGAAGTTGCCCTCAAGGGCGTGGCCGTAGATGCAGGAATCGTCGTAGCCATGCCTGTCCAGCAGCGCCGAAAGATCCACCGTCGCGTCTGGCAGATCCTCGATGTGGAAGGCGATGTCCTCGATAAGGCAGGTCGTCCCCTCGCGGCGCATTCCACCGACGGACGGGAATATTCCCGAACGGATGGCCCAGTAGTTCCCCGTAATGGCAGGATCGCTACTGAATATGAACGAGTTGCCCTCCGCGTCATTCAGTACGGCAAAACGGCGCAGAACCTCGGAGAGTTTGCCGATGTTGGCATCCAAGTCCGTCTGGTCAGCACCCGTGACGCGAAGCAGGAGAGCGGTCAGATCCTTGTCGGGATATTCATTAAGCATCGGGTCATCTACTGACGCAAGCGACCGTTTGTCAAGCAGTTCAGCGGCATCAAGCACCGCAGGATTGATTTCTTTTCTGAGCGCCACAACGGCCTCGGCAGCCTCCCTTATCGTCCCGAAATAGACCATCGCCGAGGCTTCCTTGGACGGCAGCGGCAGAGTCTTCATCGTGACCTGGCTCATAAACGCCAGCGTACCCTCGGAGCCGACCAGCAAATGGGCGATTATGTCGAACGGATCTTCAAACCTGATGAAAGGGAATATGTTGAGTCCGGTGACGTTCTTTATTGAGTATTTGTACCTTATGCGTTCGGAGAGATCCTTGTCGGCAAGGATTCCGTCCCTCAGTTCCTCGATTCCTTTGATGAAATCCGGATGGCTGGCCCTGAAAGCCTCTCTGGAGGTCTCGTCCCCCGTGTCCAGCACCGTTCCGTCAGCAAAGACCATCCGCACGCTCTCCAGTTCCTTGTCGCTGTTGGCGTGGGTTCCGCAGCTCATTCCGGAAGCGTTGTTCATCACGATTCCGCCGACCATACAGCTTCCGATCGAGGCCGGATCCGGGCCGAATTTCCGACCATAAGGCTTCAGGATGGCGTTCGCCCTCGCCCCTACGATTCCCGGTTCGAGAGTTATCTCGGAAGCGTCCTCCGAAACCATGTATCTTTCCCAGTTCTTTCCCGCCACGATCAGCACGGAATCGCTGACAGCCTGACCCGAAAGGCTGGTTCCGGCGGCACGAAAAGTCACCGGGACATCAAACTTCGATGCCGCCTCAAGGATCTTCGAGACTTCTTTCTCATTGGACGACCGGATGACAATCTTCGGCACAAGCCTATAGAAACCAGCGTCGGTGCCCCAGGCGAAGCGCCTTATCTCATCGGTGTAGAGTGCGTTCTTGGGCACGAATTTCCCTACTTCCTCAAGGAAACGTGAATATTTCTCTTCCATATTCAAGTAAGATACACTACTATGTAATACATCATCATTCCGCTGGCAATCAACTTGATGCCGGTTCCGCAAAGGAATCCCATAAAGGCTCCGAGGGCGGATTTGGCGGACTCCCATCCGTTCTTGTCAGCGAAAACCAACTCGGCGAGAAACGCTCCAAGAAGAGTGCCGAGGATGATTCCGACCGGCGGGACGAAGAGGCCGACAAGCATCCCGGCTATGGCTCCCCGGCCAGCGGCTTTAGTTCCACCCGTGACCTTGGTGAACCAGGACGGCACAATGTAGTCGATGATCGTCACGGCCGCAGTGATTCCCAGCCAGACGAGCAGAAATGTCAGCGACATCGGTTCTCCGGCCCCGTTCGTGCCTTTGCCCCAGAAATAGAGAATCATCAGCCCGACCCAGCTGACAGGAGGACCGGGCAACGCGGGAACAACACTCCCGATGATGCCGACCACTCCTGCCAGCACGGCAAGGATGATGACCAAAACGCTCATTGTTTAAATCCGCGAGGTTACCGGCTAAGCCATAGCGGCCTCGACATCGTCCGGCTGGATCGGAAGGCGGTTCGGGCCTGTGCGGCGCGCGCCGTCCTCTGTCACAAGCACATCGTCCTCCAGACGGATGCCACCGAAGTCGAGGTAGTCGTGCTCCAGCTTGTAATAGTTCACGAAGCCCTTGTCGCGCTTCTCGCTCTTCCATTTCTCGATGAGGGCCGGAATGAAGTATATTCCCGGCTCATCTGTGATGACATTGCCCGGAACAAGCCGGCGTGCCATTCTGAGGCTGCCGAGGCCGAGCTGCGTGGAGCGTTTCTGATCCGGATCGTAACCCACGAGATCCTCTCCGAGGTCCTCCATGTCGTGAACGTCAAGCCCCATGTTGTGGCCGAGTCCGTGAGGCTGGAACAGTCCGGCGATGCCTTCGTGAAGCATATTGTCCAGATTGCCGCGCACGATGTCCAGAGATCTGAGATCCTCCAGCATCAGCTTGGCGACGGCCAGATGAACGTCCCTATAGGCGACTCCCGGCTTTGTCAGATTGAACGCCAACTCGTTGCAGTCGCAGACTATCTGATAGATGTCCCTCTGCTTCTGGGTAAACTTGCCGCTGGTCGGCAGGGTGCGGGTGAAATCAGAGGCGTAGTGCATATTATTCTCGGCACCGGCGTCGATCACCATCAGCTTGCCAGGCTCGATGACCTTGTCGTGCAGATGATTGTGCAGAGTCTCACCGTGCTGGGTAAGGATTGTCGGGAACGACACGCCCCAACCTTCGCTGAGGGTCACACCCTCCATCTTGCCGACAATCTCCTGCTCGATGATTCCGACCTTGACGCTGTTGCGGGCCACAGTATGCATCCTCTGTCCGAGAGCTCCGGCATCGTCGATCTGCTCGATCTCGCACTGCTCCTTGACAAGTCTCATCGAGATGACAGCCTGCACAAGTTCCTTGGAGGCGTGTTTGCCGCCGTCCTCGTCGATAGGGGCGACACGGGCCACATCCTCATTGGATATTCCCACAAGGGCAGCGAGTTTCATCGTGTTGTAATAGCGGCTCGGAGGAAGGAAATGAATATTCCTGCCTATAGCGAGAGCCTTTGTGACGGCGATGTTCAGCGAACCATAAGAAGCTGAATTCTTTACGCCCACCTCCGCGGCCTTGGAGGCGACCGATGGCTGAGGTCCCATCCAGATGATGTCCCCGATCTCCACATCGTCGGCGAAGATGGTCTCCTCTCCGCTGTCAAGGTCCAGGATGGCCGCATAGCGTGGCTCGTCGAGTCCGAAATAGTACAGCCAGGATGAGTCCTGACGGAATTTGTAAGCGTTGTCCTTGTACTGGGCGGCCGCTTCGACGTTGCCCACGAACAGGGCTATTCCACGCTTCCCCTGCGGAGCGGTCTGCGCCATCTTCTCCAGCAGAGCCTTGCGTCTTGCGATGTAGATCTCTTTTGCGAACATATTCTTAGGTCTTTATGTGATTGAACTTCGGTAAGCCCTGTCTGCGGCCACAGAACCTCCGTGACAGCCAAGGCCTCAATTACAAATATACAAAATTGATATGTAAATTGACACTTAGTAATCCTTAAAAAATATCGGACTTATGCACTTTAGGCTTGCTCGTAATAAAGGCGCCACTTATGTGACCTTGTTATGGATTGCAAGCCAAAAGTGGATAGTCGCTGACATCA
>JABLTQ010048572.1_pt1 | contig 18103 bp, 10 predicted proteins | sample 7160101 | NCBI WGS metagenome assembly JABLTQ01 (sample SAMN14651228, study PRJNA627086) | human gut metagenome | isolation source: feces | host: Homo sapiens
CTGCATCATCGAAATAACTATTATAAAAATCAAGGGCATCCTGCCTCTCTGTCTCGGAAATATCAGCAAGCAGCTTCTCCAGCTCCTGCATAAACTGCGCCCTGTCCATCATCCTATTCCTCCCTCAAACATCCCGCTTATCTTGGATGCATAAATTTTCCATTCAGCTTTATAAAACTCCAGCTGCGCAACACCTCTGTCCGTCAGCTTATAATAACGCCTGTTACGTCCTGCATACGCCATATCGTAAACCTCCAGACAATCATCCTTCTGCAGCCTCCTGAGCACCGGATACAAAGTAGACTCCGAAACATCCAGAACTCCACGCACATCCTGCGTGATCTTATACCCGTAAGTCCCTTCCTTCTCCTTAGAAACAACCGCCAGAACAACCGCATCCAGAAGCGCAGCACCCGTATTAAAAACCATATGCTCACTCCCTCGTTTCAATTATGTTCTGTACAGACAGCATCATCTCTGCAATCCAGTCTTAGAGCGTGTCTGAAAAATGCTTCAGACTATACCAAAGGTAAACGCCATTTCACATCTGATACATTTATTCCATCCTGTTCACATACTATACAGAACATCAATATTGTTTTGTTAACGATATTATATGATATATAATATAATTTTGTCAATACTATTTAGCAAAAATCATTTATACTTTATAATCATTTTGATACCTTTACCGAAAATACCTCCTTAACGTCTTCCGGTTCACTATAGCACTCCTCATAAATAATGTATTTAAAAGCATTGCTATATATCAATTTCTTATTTCATAAATTACTGCAGACAATCCAGTCCATCATAGCGTGAAGTCCTGCTGAACTGTCTTGATTGCATTATTTTATGGCATTGCTATAGTATTTCATAAACTTAATATTCCATAAACCTCACGTTATACTACAGTTATTTTCAGTAAACAGCGCAGGAAAATATATCTGTCTGAGTGCATTTGCAGGCATCTTAGATCTTCTTAGCCGGTAGAAATCTGCGTTATGGAGAAAAATCGCAACCTGTCTGAGCGAAGCCTGCAGCGGAGCGAGTTTTGCATTTTTCTCCATGCTTTTAGCAGATTTTTACCGACTTAGAAGATCTTAGATGCCGAAACCGCACTCAGACAGATATATTTTCCTGCGCGTCCCCACCCACCAATCAAAAACTACAGCAAAGGAAACCAACCCATTATGAACGAAAATACAACACCCCTCCACCCCGCATTCCTCACCCGAATGAAAGAAATGCTCGGCAACGAATACCCCGCATTCCTCTCCAGCTTCAGCGCTCCCAGAACCTACGGCCTGCGCATAAACACCTCCAAGATCACCTGCGAAGACTTCGAAAACCTGTCTCCATTTCCAACCCGTCAGATCCCATGGATCAAAAACGGCTACTTCTACGATGAAGACATCCGTCCTTCCAGATGCCCATACTACCAGGCCGGCCTCTACTACCTTCAGGAACCCAGCGCCATGACCCCCGCCTCCCGCATCCCCATCGAGCCAGGTGACAGAGTCCTGGACCTCTGCGCAGCCCCGGGCGGCAAGGCAACTGCAGCAGGCGCAGCACTTCAGGGACAGGGACTTCTGGTAGCAAACGATATCAGCACTTCCCGCGCCAGAGCCCTCCTTCGCAACCTGGAACTCTTCGGCATCCCAAATGTCTTCGTAGCAAACGAAACACCTGCAAAGTTAACCAAAGCATTCCCCGAATTCTTCGACAAGATCATCCTGGATGCTCCATGCTCCGGAGAAGGAATGTTCCGTAAGGAAGAAGCCCTTGCCAAAGACTGGACTCCCGAAAAATCCATGGAGCTTTCCGAAATCCAGAAAGAGCTTATCCTCCAGGCAGCCGATATGCTCCGTCCCGGCGGACTGATGCTTTACTCTACATGCACATTCGCGCCTGCAGAAGACGAACAAACTGTTTCCTGGCTTCTGGAAAACCGTCCTGACATGGAACTGACAGAAATGGAAGATTATGAAGGCTTCTCCCATGGAGTTCCTGAATGGGGAAACGGAAATCCTGAGCTTATCAAATGCATCCGGATTTTCCCACACAAAATGAACGGAGAGGGACACTTCCTTGCGCTCTTCCATAAAAAAGGACAGGCAATCAAGGAAAGCTCCCGTCCTCACACAAAACCGGACAAAAACGCATTTCTACTGATTGAGGAATTTCTGAATGAAATCGGTCTGAAAACCCTCTGCGGCCAGCCATTTGACTGGGAACGTGTGGAAATCCGCGGTGATAAAGCCTACTATCTTCCCCCGGTTGCCCACAACTTCCGCGGCATCACCTTCTTAAGAAACGGTCTCTATCTCGGTGACCTGAAGAAAAACCGCTTCGAGCCGTCTCAGCCACTTGCACTGGCGATTCGCAAAGATGAAGCAGAAGCAGTCATCTCTCTCTCCGCTTCTGACGAAAGGATCACCAGATATTTAAAGGGCGAAACCTTAAATATCGAACCCGAAGAAGCAGCTCACAAAAAAGGCTGGCATCTCCTCTGTGCAGATGGATATCCCATTGGCTTCGGTAAACTGGTCAACCAGATCCTGAAAAACAAATATCCGGCAGGGTGGCGCGTATAACACGCGCTTATCCCTGCCGGATATTTGAGTTCACAATAATAATTTTTATTCCGCTTACAGCAATATCTCTTTCTGCAATGTAAACGAATAAATGATCTTCTCCTTCACTCTTTTCCCCGTCATCCGCTCCAATGCCCGGGCATAATCCTCAAGCTGCACATGATACAGATCGATCAGCTTCTGTTCCTGTCCTCTCTTCACTCTATCCGTTTTATAGTCCACAAGAACAATCTCTTCCTCTTCCATAAAATAGGCATCGATAATTCCCTGCACCAGCACTGTTTCGTTCTTCCAACCATCATCGAGCATAGAAGCACTTCTCTGAATCACAAAAGGCTGTTCTCTATAAAGATGTTTTTTCATGGCAGCCTTCTTCATTCTCTGCCCCAGTCCGGACTCCACAAACCTCCTGATATCCCGGATCCGGATACATTCCGCTTCCTGCTCTGTCATTTTCTGGCTCTCCAGAAGTCTCTTTAATTGAGCCCGAAGCTGTTCCTCTGTATCTGCTTCTGCATAATCCAGACATTCCATTACTCTGTGGTAAGCAGTACCTCTGGCAGCCCCCTTATACTCTTCCTGCTTCTCTGCCATAAATGCGGGAACCGGCGCTTCCTGTTCTTCCTCCTGCTCTTCGGCAGACACACTGATATTCTCTTCCAGTTCACTTTCATCATGCCAGCTTCTCTTTTTCAGATCCGAAACACTGACTTTAACCGGAATATCTTCCAGATATTTATACGGATATACAAAGGAAAATCTCTTCTCTATCTCTTCCTTCACAGCCTCATCATACACTTTATTTTCATCCCAGTTCTTCAGATATTCCTCCTGCATCTGGTTTCCTGCCTGGATGAGAACTGCTTTTTCTGTCATCTGACGGACAGTGATCTTTTTTATCACAAACTCAGAGATATCATCGTAAATCCCCGGCTGTTTCTTCATGAGGATTCCATATTCCCACAAAAGTTCACTCATTGCCCGATGCCGCACCAGCGCAGGCAGTACAAAAGCCCAGTAATTCTTTGCTTTCATTCTGGTTCCCAGTGGGAGCAGTTCTTCTTCCTCATCCAGAAAACGCGACAGCGACAGCATCTGCTTTTCCAGCTTTCCGACTGTTCCTGTAAGGATCAGTTTCTCTTTTGCTCTTGTCATGGCAACGTAAAGTACCCTCAGTTCCTCTCCCAGACTCTCTTTCAGAAGCTGTCTTCTGATCACCTGCTTATTCAGCGAAGATGCGATCACCCGTTTCTCCGGTATGATAGCATCAGCCCCTATTCCCAGTTCCGGATGAAGCAAAAGACCTGCATTCATATCCTGAAAATTAAACTGTTTTCCCATACCGGCCACAAATACTACCGGAAATTCAAGTCCCTTACTCTTGTGGATCGTCATGATCTCCACTGCGGTATTGCCCGCTCCTGTCAGATTGACTTCTCCATAGTCTACCTGATATGCCTGTAGCTGTTCGATATAACGAACAAAGTTAAACAGGCCCCTGTAGCTTGTCTTCTCATAGTCCATAGCTTTCTCCACAAGCATGGTAAGATTTGCAAAACGCTGCTCCCCTCCCGGAAGTGCCCTTGCATAATCTCCATACCCGGTTTCTTTCAGCACATAAAGGATCAATTCGTGGACCGGCGTATATGCAGCCATATTTCTTACCTTTTCAAGGAGACTCAGAAATCCTTTTAATTTAATATTCAGAGAGTTCTTTTCATCTGTTCGCAGATTACTGTTTAACAATTCAGATTTCAGCTTATCCGGATCCGGTTCTTTTTCGGGGATTTCATTTTCTCCTGCATATGCCGAAACACTCTCATAGAGCAGACCATCAGGATACTGTATTCTAAGCTCTGCCAGTTCCTGTGAAGTGCATCCGACGATCGGTGAACGAAGCACTCCCATAAGCGGAATATCCTGCAGCGGATTGTCACACACCTTCAGATAATTCAATACAGTCACAATCTCGGTTGCAGAGAAATATCCGGTTCTTGATGTACAATATACGGGAATCCCCTGAGATGCCAGCACTTCCCTGAAGGTTTCTGCCCATCCATAGGCAGTGCGCAGCAGGATTACAATATCCCCGTATTCCACAGGCCGGTATTCCTTCGTCTCTTTATCTACGATATGTTCTTTTCCCACAATTTCTTTAATTCTCTGTGCAATGGCCAGCGCCTCCAGTTCCTGCCCGGTCTGATTTTCCATTTCCCTGCGGTTTCCCGATGCACCTGCGTCTTCATAGTCCTGTACATCAGACAGTTCTTCTCCGTCTCTCTCGACCAGAAGAACCTCTGTCTTTACAAATTCCTCTGACTCTCCTTCCGGAAAAGAAGCTCCGGGATAAAGGGCTGCATCTTTGTCATAGGTAATCCCTCCCAGGTCTTCCCCCATGATCTGTCGGAAAATAAAGTTTACACTCTCCAGAACCTGTTCCCTGCTCCGGAAATTTTTGTGCAGGTCAATTCTCTGCTCCTGTGCTTCTTCTGTGGAATAACTTTTATATTTTTCCATGAAAAGCTCCGGCCTTGCCAGACGGAAACGATAGATACTCTGCTTTACATCTCCTACCATGAAGATATTTTTCTTCTGGTTGATCCACCCGGATACTGCTGTTGTCAGAAGCTCCTGCACTAAGTTACTGTCCTGATATTCATCCACCAGGACTTCATCATACTTTGCGGAGAGCTCTCTCGCAGCCTGAGACATATGGATTTCTTCCCCTTCTTTCGTCATCAGTATCTGCAGGGCAAAATGTTCCATATCCGTAAAATCCAGAATATTCTTTTCTCTCTTCGCCTCTCCGAACTGTTTTTTAAATCGTGCCGTCAACTCAACTAACATCTCTATTGGGCCTCTGATATATCTGATCACTTCCAGAAGTTCTTTCTCTGCACTCTGGAAATATCGCTGCCCCAGTTCCTTCAGAATCCCCTTTTCCTCATCCCGAAGATCTTTCACTCTCTGCTTCTTCTGTTCATCTACATCCGCAGCCTTCTTTGTGCTCAGCCGGGCAAATGAGGGTTTCATAAGTATTTCTGCAGTTCCATTATAATCTCTTTTCTCTGCCAGTTCCTGCAGACTTCTTATAAGAAGCAGATCACTGCTCAGTGCCTCATCATACAGATACGGACCATCCGGCTCTGAGCAGATTCTTCGAGCCTCCTGCACCAGAAGCTTCGCTTCCTGCAGTTCATCCTTCACTGCATCCCAGAGCATCCTCATCCACTCAGTCTCTCTTAACTCTTCCAGGGAATCAATCCTGTAATCATCCATACACCCAGACAGCCATTCCTGCGGAAAAGGATTGCTCATAGCCATTTCATATAATTTCTGTATCAGGTTTCCCAGATTTTCATCTGACTTTCCTGTTGCAAAGCATTCCACGAATTTCTGAAACTTTTCATCTTTTTTGGCATAATATTCTTCAAGCAGTGCCTTCACAACATCTCCTCGCAGAAGCTTCAGTTCCCCCTCATCTGCCGTCCGATATCCCGGATCCAGTCCGATCAGATGAAAGTAATTCCGGATAATATAGGCACAGAAACCATCAATAGTTGTAATCTGTGCAGTATGAAGCAGGGTTGTCTGTCTCTGCAGATGCTCATTATCGGGATCCTCACAGAGTGCTTTTTCAATAGCTGCCGAGATCCTCTCTTTCATTTCACCTGCTGCCGCTCTTGTAAATGTCATGATCAGCAGTCTGTCAATATCCACAGGGTGTTCTTTATCTGTTATCTTACTCAGGATACGTTCTACCAGTACTGCCGTTTTTCCGGACCCGGCTGCCGCACTGACCAGAATATTTCTGTCCCGCAGCCGTATAACCTCCTGCTGCTCCTTTGTCCACTGTACGCCCATCTTATTCTGCCTCCCTGTCAAATACTTTCCATAATTCCTCATCAGAGAAGTTTTTCAGTCTGCGGAATTCATATCCTGACAGCCTGCGGTCAAATCCGCATACCGTCATATACGGACAATAAGTACACGCATTCTTTTTTCCGAGCTCATAGGGAGAAACCTCTGCATCTCCTTCCAGAATAGAACTTCTTATCTTCTCAATCTTCGTCCTTACATACCGTCCAAGCACTGCGAACTGTGTTCTGTCTGCCACAGAAGAATTTTTGCGAAAGCTTCCGTCCTTATTAAATGCGACAGGAATGGAGCCAAGACTGCTGTCCATCCTGTACACAAGCTCCGGATCTGCCTGAACCAGCCCATTCATCTTCAGTTCTTTCATAAGACCTGCACTGACTGCTTCCACATCCGCATCTATCTTCTCCTGGATCATAGGATCCTTGATATTGTAATAAAAAACTCCCGCAGGAATAATCTCCTTATCCGGATATTTCTTCTGCTCTACACGCAGAGCACCATCCAGATAGATCATCAGCTGTAACTGCAGGCCATGATACAGATAAACCAGGTCAAAGGATGTATTTCCGGTTTTATAATCAATCACCTTCACATACACCTTATTCTGATCTTCCATAATATCTACTCTGTCAATCCGTCCTCCCCCGAAGGTTACCTCAAAGCCTTCTGGCTGAAATTCTCCCTGTTCCAGCTGTTTCTGAAGTGCCCATACCGTCCTTCTGAGGATTCTCCTTGTTCTCTCGATCATATATTCATTTCTGGCACTGCTTTTGAGCACCGTGTTTCCATAATCTGCCACAATATTATCCAGACACCGGTCCGCAATCTCATTCCGTTCCTGTTCTGTCAGCTCTGTCCATTTCATGCCTCTTTTTCGCACTTCTTCTGCAAAGCTTTCCAGTGCTCCATGCATAACATTTCCCATATCCATAGGTTTAAACTCATATTCCACACGCTCGGTAAGCTTCATTCCATACTGAAGGAAATGTGCAAATGCACAGGCTGCAAAACGTTCCAGTCTGGTAGCACTGTAAGGTGAAACCTCTCCGTATAATGCCTTCGCCACACTCTGGCTGATAATGTCCTTTGGTTTTCCGGCAAAAGCCGACTGTACCAGCTTCTGTACTCTGCTTCTGTATTCCGGATTCCGCAGATACCAGCTGTAAAGCTCTCCAAACATTGCATCCGTCTCATCTGCCTGCTCCAGAATATCCTCATGTTCTTTCTCTGTCTCCTGTACCAGCTTCTCCAGAAACAGATCAATCCCAGCTTCCGGATTTTCCGGATAACAATAATTGTTTATAGAATTTTTATGGGGTCTGACCCCGGCTCCACCCTCAATTTCCAGCTTCGGATACAGACTGCGTATACTCCCGATCAGATATGCCGGACTTATGCCTTCTCCTTTTGCATTGGTATCACTATAGGAGAGGATCAGCTTTTCTCCCGGTTTCGTCATATTCAGATACAGATAGAACCTCTGCATATTCATCAGTTCTTTAGGCCCCGGTGCCAGTTCCACTCCCTGCTCCTGGAAGAAATCCCTGTCAAGCTCTGATAAGATTCCGCCTGTCTGTGTGCTCTTTGGGATATTTCCCTCATTCACGCCAACAAAGAACAACGCCTTAATCTCCTTTAAACGGGATCGTTCCATATCACCCACCATTACCTGATCTATGCTCGGCGGAATCAACGCTACTTTTGCCTGAGAAAGTCCTGATTCCAGAAGCTGTCGAAACTCCTGTCTGTTTACCGTTTCTTCGCCAAGAATCTCAACCATCTTATCCAGCAGGTCCATCACAATTCCATAAATCTGGTTATATTCTTTTTCCATTGCTTTATCGCCTGACTCTTTAAACTTTCGCTCCTGTCGTTTCAGTTTTTGCCAGACATTACTTTTTTGGATAAACTCATAGAGAATCCGGCAGTATTCTTCCACTGTCTTCTTTCCGGAACCAAATCCCTGTGCAAGTTCCCTTACTTCTTCTGCAAAAATCTCTCTGATCTCATTCAGTTCCTGTATCTTCTCCGCTTCCATTCCTCTGTATACACGAACCCATTTTTCAGACCATTTCTTATATCCCCGGATTCCCAGCGCCAACACGTAATTCTCCAGCTTATCAGCCTGTTCTCTGGTAACTTCTGACATCCCGCATCTGAGATAACGGAAAACGCTCTCATAAGGAAAGCCCTGCACTGCCATCTCCATGGCAGCACGCAGATACTCCACAAAAGGATTCATCAGTACCGAATGCTTCTCGTCAATAAAATATGGAATATCCGCCTCCTCAAATACCTGTGCTGCAAGTCTTGCATATTCTTCCAGATTTCCTGTGATCACTGCAATCTCACCATAGCGGTATCCGCAGGTACGCACAAGTTCTGACATCCTTCTGGCAGCCTCCCGCATTTCTTCCAGGGGGGATGGCGCAGTAAATATTTTTATCTCCTGCTGTTCTTCGGCATACACGCCCTTTCTGTAGCGGAAGATATTTTTCTCCAGAAACTGTAAGGCAGGTGCCTGTGCAAACCGGGACTGTCCGGATGGTTTCAGATACACCGGATCCTCCAGATCTCTGGTCAGCCCTGCAAGTGTCCGTATCATCTGCTTGCTCATAAAGAAAAGCTGATAAGGTTTTCCCGGCGAAAAAGCATCCTCCCGTTCGTCCATAGTCACAGTAACACTTATACGGTCAGCAATGACCAGAAGTTCCCTGAGCACATTGACCTGAATTGGCGTGAATCCGGTAAATCCATCAAAGAGAAATTCCGCTCCCTTAAGTTTTTCGGAAAAAGGAAGCTGTTTAAGCAGGACATCCATCACCTCTTCCCCTGTCATATAATGCCCCTTCAGGAATTCCCTGAATGACTGATAAAGGATTCCCACATCCTTAAGCTTCATTTCAAGTAATGGCTGATCTTTGGCCTTCTCTTTCATTTCTGCCAGATTCTCTTCTCTGATATCATACTGCATAAATTCTGACACCAGAGATTTCACCTCATCCAGATATCCCGGCTTATTCATCTGGCTTCCCAGATAGGCAAGTTCCTTTCTGTGCTGCTGCACCATTTTCTGCAGCACCATGCTTTTTCCCGTATCTTCCAGAACCTTTCTGTTATCTCCGCCGGTTTCTTCAAATACACGGTACGCAAGACGTTCAAAGCTCAGGATGTCAATATTCAGGATTCCTTTTCCCGGGTGCATTTCCACCAGCGTCTTCTGTGTCTGCATGGTAAACTGCTCCGGAACAATAATATAGTAATTTCTCTCCGGGTGTTCCATGGACTCCCGGATTACTCTCTCATATGCAAAATAAGACTTTCCGGCACCGGAACTGCCGATAATAAACTGTAATGACATTCTTCTCTCCTTACTGTCTGTTACTCACATTCGTTGTTTCAGTATATCATAATTTAATCACTTCTGTAATAGAATATACAAAACCATCCAGGAGGCGTGTACCATGAGTGCAAAAACAAAAATCATAGTCCTACATATGAAGGAAGTTATATACACCGGCATTTTCCTTCTTCTTGCTGTCATCCTGGCTATTGTACTTTTTTTCATGTTTGGACCCGGTCAGAAAAAAAGTGCCTCAGCTGATGCCAAAAGCCTGTACAAACCGGGAATTTATACTTCCTCCATCGACCTGAATGAAAACACCTTTGACCTGGAAGTAACCGTTGACTCTGACAGGGTAACTTCCATCCGTCTGGTAAATTTAAGCGAAAGCACCGCAGCCATGTTTCCTCTCATGGAACCGGCTCTGGAATCACTGGCCAGCCAGATCTATACCTCCCAGTCGCTGGAAAATATCCAATATTCCGAAGATCAGAAGTATACTTCCATGATTCTTTTGAATGCAATTGAAACAGCACTGAAAAAAGCGGAGAACAATTGATCGTTCTCCGCTTCGCCACGCAAAATCACGCGGATAGAATCATCCACTCCGCTATGCGATTCTAAATATCCATATTTTCAAGCTGCTCCAGCCATACTCCTACACTTGCATCACTTGGCATTCTCAGATCACCTCTCGGTGAAACCGCAACGCTTCCCACCTTCGGGCCATCCGGAAGGCAGGAACGTTTAAACTGCTGTGCAAAAAATCTCCAATAGAAGGTTTTCAGCCATTTGAAGATTGTCTCCTTATCATACATTCCTTCAAAAGTCTCACATGCCAGCCTGTAAATTTTCTCCGGTTCAAATCCTGCACGAAGCATATAGTACAGATAGAAATCGTGAAGTTCATAAGGTCCCACCAGATCTTCTGTCTTCTGTGCGATCTTGCCATCCTTAGGCGGCAGAAGCTCCGGACTTACCGGTGTATCCAGAATATCAAGAAGAACCTCTGTCAGCTTCTCATCTTTGCAGGTATCCGCATAATAACGTACAAGATGACGCACCAGAGTTTTCGGCACTGAAGCATTCACGCCGTACATGGACATATGGTCACCATTGTAGGTTGCCCATCCCAGAGCCAGCTCAGACAGATCTCCTGTTCCCACCAGAATCGAGCCATCCTGATTTGCACTGTCCATCAGGATCTGCGTTCTCTCTCTTGCCTGGCTGTTCTCATAAGTCACATCATGCACAGACGGATCATGAGCAATATCCCTGAAATGTACATTTACTGCTTCTTTTATATTGATCTCACTTAAAGTCGCACCCAGACACTGACTTAATTTGCAGGCATTCTGATAAGTTCTGTCTGTGGTTCCAAAGCATGGCATGGTAATACAGTGGATATCCTTTCTGTCCGCACCGGAAAGGTCAAAGGCTCTTGCGATCACAAGCAGTGCCAGTGTGGAATCCAGACCTCCGGAAAGTCCCACTGTTGCCTTATGGCAATGGATATGATCCATACGTTTCTTAAGTCCCATTGCCTGGATATTCAGGATTTCATCACAGCGCATATCCCTTTCTTCTTTTCGTGAAGGTACAAAAGGATACTGCGAATATTTTCTGGTCAGTTTTGTCTCTTCCACATTCAGATGGAAGCTCACTTTAATATGATCACTGTCGTCAGCCGGCTGATAAGTAGTCAGTCTTCTTCTCTCATCGTTCAGCCTCTGCACATCAATCTCACTGTATACAATACCATTGTGGAAACGTTTTCCTTCTGCAAGGATCACTCCATTCTCTGCGATCATATTCTGACCGCCAAAGACCAGATCCTGTGTGGACTCACCTTCTCCTGCATTTGCATATACATATCCGCACACCAGACGTGCAGACTGTCCGGAAACAAGATCTCTGCGGTAGCTGTCCTTTCCGACCATCTCATTGCTGGCTGACAGATTCACGATCAGATTCGCTCCTGCCTGTGCATGGAGAACGCTTGGAGGCAGTGTCACCCATAAATCCTCACAGATTTCTGCTGCTGCCACAAGTTCCGGCTCCTCCTCACAGATAAAAAGAATATCTGTTCCAAAAGGAACTCTCTTTCCCTCAATATCCACATATTCCAGACAGCCAAGACCTGATGCAAAATGGCGCTGCTCATAAAATTCTCCATAGTTTGGAAGATAAGTTTTCGGAACCAGACCAATGATCTCGCCTCTGTTTAAAACTGCTGCCACATTATATAATTTTCCATGATTTCTGAAAGGCACACCTACAAAAACAAGGGCATCCACATCAGCAGTTTCCTTTGTGATCTTCAGTAAAGTTTCCCAGGCGCTGTCGAGAAGACGTCTCTGCAGGAAAAGATCCTGACAGGTATAGCCTGTGATACAAAGCTCCGGAAAAGTCATAACCTTCACATGTTCTTTCTCCATCTCATGGATCAGTCTGATAATCTCATTTCCATTGGCATTGCAGTCTGCAACTGTGATATAAGGTGTTGCGGCTGCTGTTTTGATATAACCGTTTTTCATTTTCTACCTCTTCTTCTCTGTGCTCCGGCAGATCCATCTGTCAGTACATTGGCATCTCTTATTTACATTTACGCAGGATTTCTTTCAGTTCTTCCACTGTAAATTCATAATTCTTATTACAGAAATGGCAGTTCATCTCAATAGACTTACCTTCCTGGATCATTTCATTGAGTTCTTTTCTTCCAATGCTGATCAGGGCTTTCTCCACTCTTTCTCTGCTGCAGTTACAGTAAAATTCCGTAGGAACTTTCTCATTGATCTCCATGTCAAAGCCCTCCAGAACTTTCTCAAGCAGACTTTCAGGAGTATGCCCCTCTTCCAGAAGATTTGTGACAGATGTGATTTTCTGCACATTTTCCTCAAGCTTCGCAATTGTGCTCTCTTCTGCAAACGGCATCAGCTGCACGATAAATCCGCCAGCCTGACGTACTGTATTGTCTTTATTCATAAGAACTCCAAGACCAACTGCTGACGGTACCTGTTCACTTGTAGCAAAATAATAGGTAAGGTCTTCTGCGATCTCACTGGTCTGAAGCGCAACCTGGCCAACATAAGGCTCTTTCAGTCCCATATCCTTGATCACGTTCATAAATCCTACACCGACAGCACCTGCAACATCCAGTTTTCCCTTGCTGTTCGCCGGGATACATACATCAGGATTTCCCACATATCCCTTTACACGACCTTTGGAATCTGCTGTCACAGTAATTCCTTCCAGAGGACCTCCTGCCTTAATCTGAAGTGTAAGGATATCCTTATCCCCCTTCATCATGGTACCCATCATGGCACCTGCTGTAAGCAGACGTCCCAGTGCCGCTGTTGCAACCGGGCTTGTATTGTGATCCTGTCTTGCTGTTTCTACTGTTTCTGTAGTAACTGCCGCAAATGCACGAATCTGATCATTCGCTGCAATTGCTCTGATAATATAATCGTTCATTCGTTTATTACTCCTGTTATTTCTTTCATATTATTTTCATTTGTCCATGGCTTAACATCAAGTCAAATTAATAGCAGTCCTCGTAAATAATGCATTAATTAAGAGGCTTGCTATAATCGCATCAATCCGCGCGATGTGTCTCAGGTTTCTCCGGAATCTTTCCATGATATCCGTTCTGTGCACTTTTTCCATGCTCTCTTGCAACAAAAGTCAGACGTTCACAATTCTCATCACCCGGATTATGAGTATACGCATCATAGACTGCCACCAGTTCCATTCCTGCCTTCACAATCATAGCCTTGATTGCTTCTATGGAATACGCTTTCTGTACATGTTCCTCCTCACACTTCTCATACAATCCGTCTTCTCTTGGAAGAAAAAGTGCCAGTTCATATACATTCAGGGCATTTTCCCTGTCATAACTGTTCTCCCAGATAAAACTTCCGTCCTCTCTGTCCTCAGCAATAGTCGTATCACCGATCACATCCCGGTATTTATGGATCGTATTCATATCAAAAATGAACAACCCGCCCGGATCCAGATAATTATTTACCAGCGCAAAAAGATACTCCAGATCTTCCTCGTCCGTCAGATAATTCATACTGTCACAGACACTGATCACAGCACGAACCGTACCATATAACTCAAAATCCTGCATATCCTGCAAAAGATATAGAATATCATGACCGGATTCCGCCCGCTTCTCCATAGCCTCTGCAAGCATCTCCTCAGAATTATCGATACCGATCATATCGTATCCGGCATCTGCAAGCATCTCTGTCACAGTACCTGTTCCACATCCCAGCTCCAGAACCAGACCATCCCTGATCCCGTCCTGAGCCAATGTTTCTATAATATAGTCTGCCCATTCACGATAGTTTACATTATCCATGAAAACATCATAAACACCGGCAAATCTTCCGTATGATTCCATTCATCAGCCCTCATTATCTACCTGTTTTACTGTTCACAGCAACACATATTTTCTCTGCTATTCTACCACAACATCCGTTCTTATGTAAATAACAGGTTGGTCTCTGTCAGCGCAAAAAAGGACGACTGTTTTTACAGCAGCCGTCCTTTTCAACTTTTTTGTTACTGATTCTTAGGCATATAGCGGACATACGCCGGTTCTCCATGATAGTAATAGTCAACGCCGTTCTCATCATAAACGTCCTCGCCATTAACAAAATCATAGGTATTTCCGTCATCATCACACCATGTACCGTCACCGTTCGGATAAATTACAAGCGGATATCCGTCGGAGTTTCTGTAAATAGTTCTTGTCTGATCTGTATCATAGTCCGGATCATCTGTTCCTACAGGTGTTCCGTCTGCATAATATCCATTGGAAGAACCATCGTCATAATCATAAGATCCGTCACTGCTGCCATCAGAAGTATAGTCTGATGAACTGTAATCTGATGAACCGCCCGATGAAGTATCACTGTAAGAACCGTCTGTGCCTGCTGAAGAACTTCCATCTGATGAACTGCCGGATGCTGTTTGGTCTGTACCTGCAGCCGCTGTTCCTGTAGTTCCTGAAGTGCCGTCCGCAGTTGTACCTGCTGTAGTTCCTGAAGTTTTTCCTGTTGCTGCTGCTTTCAGTACAGAATCACCGGAAATAGTGAATGAATCAACAGAAGTCTTGATTCCTGCCAGTGCTTTCTCATCCTTTACAGAACCTGCAACACTGTAAAATTCTGTTGTATTATCTGTGAAATATTTATTTACAACATATTTATAGTCACTCTTGTCAGTGAGGTAATGAACTGTATAGCTGTAAACATTTACACCGCTGACTTCCTCTGATTTATAATCCTGGATCTCAAAATCTGTACCTTCTACAAGATTATCTGCCTTTACAAGTGCAGAGGCTGTATCCTGTGAACTTGGAATGATCGCCACAGACATATCCTCCTCACCGGAACCATGCAGGATCAGGAGTTTGCCCTGTTTCGGTGACTCGAAGCTTAACATATCGTCAGAATCTGATTTATTCGCCCATGTCGCATCCGGAAGTTTAATGGATACTGCTTTGTTCTTAGATGTATAGGTAGTATTCTGGGCATTGGCCGGTGCAGGGGTAGGAGTTGCTTTCGCTGCTTTGGTTGGCTCCGGTGTAGGAGTTACCTGTACCACACTTGAATCCTCGTCACTGCCGCCGCCAAAGTTACATGCAGTCATGGAAACAGATAATACAGCTGTTAAGGCCAATAACATTAGTACTCTTTTATTTTTCATAATATCCTCCTTAGAATAGGTATATAGTCTTCAGGTAATATTTGATATCAGGTCAGGAGAGGAAGCCTCTCTCTGATATTATTATAACTGTTCCGTACTTTATAAAATATGGTGTCAGGGACAAAAGGTATTTTGCCACTGACATTATATATTTTACAGTTTCATTACATAGATGTCAATGTCGATTTCTCAGCCTTCTGCGTTTTACATAGTCTGTCATAACGCCATTTTTCTGCTTCATCATACCATTTATCTTTTTTCCTCTGTAACTGAGAGATTCCTTTTTTATTTTTCCACTTCATACATATGCAGTTCATGAAGGGCTCTTGTTGCAGCGATATATCTCGCCTGACGCACAAGCGGGCTCTGATCTTTCTGCGGAAATACTGCAAATACCTGATCAAATTCCAGACCTTTTGCCAGATAGAATGTCGTAACTGTAAGACCTTTCTTAAAGCTTGTGCTGTTTCTGTCCAGATAAGACAGACGTTCTTTTATATCAAATCCTTTTTCTCCCAGAATTTCCTTCAGAAGAAGCCACATATGTTCTGCTTCTTTCTCTGTACGCAGGACAACCGCTGCTGTTTCATATTCTTCTTCGCCGAGTTTCAGAGTTTCTGCAATCTCTTCCGCAGCATGGCTCATATTTGCAAATATTTTCTCCTCCACCGGAGCACCATGACGTTCAAAGAGTTCCATATCTTCAATACCCGCAAGCTGATTTGCATAAGACGCAATCTCTATGGTGTTACGGTAACTCTTATTCATAATGATCTTGTGGATATCCCTCCCGAAAATCTTCGGCAGAAATTTCAGCACATCCTGCTGTTTATCATCCATAGTCTGTGCCCGGTCACCCAGGATCGTCATTCTGCAGGAGAAAATCCTCTGCAGAATTTCATACTGAAGCCTTGAGTAATCCTGCATCTCATCTACCACCAGATGCTTGATATTGCTTCTTCCCTGCTGGCTCTGCAAACGATATTTCAGGTAAAGAACAGGATAAACATCCTCATATTTCAGCTTTCTTTTCTCATAAGAAACACGCGGAAGTCCTGTGTATCCATTTTCTTTCAGGAACTGACTGTAGATCACATAAAGATCTCCGGTCACATACAGCTTCATGAATTTCTCACGGATCAGGTCTTTCTCATCATCCGCCAGATCACGATTCCTCAGGGTTTCCACCTCGTCAATGAAATAATCTGCCACTGCATCCATTCTTGAAAGAAGCGGAAAATCCTGGAATTTAAAATAGAACAGTTCAATAATCTCTGATTCTGTCTTTACAAATCCCTTATATTCCACATCTTTAAAATTCATCAGCCGGTCTTCCAGTTCCACCAGATAGCGTTCCATAAGATTTATAAATTCCATGGACTGCTTCTCCTCTGCAAGAGAAGCTTTCTGCGGAAAACGGATTCTGCGTTCAATTTCATCATAGCGGTCTTCGCAGTCAGAAACTGTATCCCTAAGCTGCTTATAGGCAAAAAGATCAAAGCTCATTTCCTTAATATTCTCTTCTCCCAGTTCAGGAAGGATATGGGAAATGTAATCGGAAAACACTCCATTTGGCGACAGGATCAGAATATTGGAAGACTTCAGATTCTGTCTGTCATGGTAGAGAAGATAGGCGATCCTGTGAAGCGCCACGGAAGTTTTCCCGCTTCCTGCTGCACCCTGGATCACCATGATCCTGTCTTTGGTATTTCGGATAATGGCATTCTGCTCCTTTTGAATGGTACGGATAATGTTCTTAAGCTGTACCTCACCGTTACTTCCCAGCTCTGCTTTCAGGATCTCATCATCGATCTTCACATCACTCTCAAATTCGTAGATCATTTTTCCGTTGCGGATCTTATACTGCCATTTCGAAGCAACCTCGCCATGGATTTCACCCATGGGAGCCTCATAAGAAGCCGGTCCTTTGTCATAGTCATAAAACAGACCGCTTACCGGAGCACGCCAGTCGTATACTAATGGAATATGCCCTGCTTTCTCTGCAAAATTTCCAATTCCAATATAAAAGATCTCCGGTTCGTCCTCTCCTTCGTAAATGAAATCCACTCTTCCGAAGAATGGAGAATCTGCCATTCTGCGAAATCTCTGTTTCAGGATCAGCTGCTCTTCATTTGCGGAAATCTGGCGGAACAATGCCTGCTGATTATCATAATTCTCATAACCATACTGGTCCATCTCTGTATAATTTTCCCAGTAATACTCATGCATTCCCTCAATCTCTTTCTGGCCTTCCACCAGAGAAAGGCTGATCTCTGTGATACGTTCTTTTAATTTTTCCAGTACATAGCCCAGATATTCTCTGCCGTTTTTCTTATCTGTCATATTGTTGATATCCTCTGATATTTGCAACTGTTCAGTAACTTCACAGCTACAATACTCCTTATTATTGTTATCATTTTCTCTTTTTATTATGATGATAAAATATAGTTACTGTTCACTCCGTTCCCAGCAACACGCTTCGCGATGCAGGAAATATGAACCTCCTTGTGCAATGCCCAAGGAGTATCGTTTGCTTCGCAAACTTAATTTATGCTAATCGCATAAA
>JABLTQ010080472.1_pt1 | contig 18028 bp, 14 predicted proteins | sample 7160101 | NCBI WGS metagenome assembly JABLTQ01 (sample SAMN14651228, study PRJNA627086) | human gut metagenome | isolation source: feces | host: Homo sapiens
CCGTCCCTCTCGGCACAAACCTCATAAATCCTGGCTGACAGGGAGCCGTTCTTACTGACCTCACGATCATAGGCGCTCAGTAAAAGCGCATTGTCCCCCATTTGGACATCGCCTCCCGGCAGGACTTGCAAAGGGTTGGCCCCAGCCTTCACCAGAGCTTCCAGAACGGCAGGATCATGACTGAGTGCTGCAGCCCATAAAAAGGCGGTAAATCCATTGGGCAAAGCGGCATCCGCCTTGCCTCCCACCTGCAATGCAGCCTCCAGTTGGCTGAGGGGGGCCTGAGTGACAAGTAGGCGTGCCAAGGTCAGGGCCGAGTCAGCGGGGCCGGAACCGGGCCGGGCTCCGTGCCGCAGCAAGAGCTCCACCATGCCCGGTGCGCTGAACGCATTTCCATGCGCCAGCGCCATATCCAGGGGGGTATGGCCATGGCTGTCCGTCACATCGAGCCTGACGCCCGACTGCAATGCCTCTTGCAACGCGGAGGGATCGTTCTCAAGGATGGCGGCCATGATGGCGGATCCTTCGCCACTCCAGGCCGGGCAACTCCAGAAAGACAGGCTGAAAAGCAGCACCATTCCAAACATCATAAATCTTTTTTGCATGGGAACCTCCATTAGTCGGGAGCGACATGGCAAGAGTATGGCCCACCACCCCGAAGAACGCATCCTTACCAAAATGACGTCGCAAAAAAATTTTCATGAGGCTTGCAACGCCTTTCTCATTGTCGTGATGAGATCATCTTTTTTCAATGATGAGACATTTAAAAAAAAAACAGGACAAATCCATCATCAGGATGATGCAAAAAAAAGACGCCTTGCTAAGGTTGGGGCAGGCAAAAAATTTTGCTCCAGTCTACCGAACAAGAGCATGTCGAAGTCTATCGTTTGACGTACGGTCATTGCCGCTTCGCTGGAGGCAGAGAACAAGCATGATGGAGGACAATATGAAACTCGGGAAATGGGCACTGGGTCTTTGTCTGCTGGGAAGTCTGTTCTTGCAGTCGCACGCCCTAGCACAAGCAAGCCCGGCAAGCAAAGGCAAAGCATCTGTTTTTTCTTTTGAGAATACTCGCCTCGGAGGCTTTTATCAGGATGATAAGAATGGTCCCCTATGGCTTGCCGCTGATATGCTGGACGGTTACCCAGCTTTTGCTCAGCTTTTGCAGCAAAATCAAAAAGACACTTCCCGTGGATTGCAGCTCGCCTCTTCTTGGAGAGCCATGCCTCGTCCCGTCCAGTCCTATCTCGGTGATCCCACACCTGTGCATCAGTATCTAACCCAAAAGGGGGTAGAGAATCCCCAGCCCCAGCTGGAGCAGGCCTATAGAGTGGATCTGGACGGGGATGGACAGGAAGAGCTGCTTATTGTGTCCCAGAATATGGTACCGGCACGGAGTCAGGGGGTGAGCTGGCAACTCGATGTTCCGCTTTTTGCGAAAAATCCTGTCCTCCCGCAAAATCCCCAAAAAGGTCAGCATTCCGTGGTCATGCTGCATGATGCCAACGGCTGGCATCTGCTGACCCAATATGTGGCTCTGAAGGACGTTGAGGCAACATGGGCCGCTCCCCGTGTCCACAAGATTCTGAACTTCGCGGATCTGGACGGGGATGGCAGCATGGAAATCCTTATGGCGGAGTATACGGCTGAATCCGTCGGCTATGCTGTATACCACTATACCTTTATTCAGGATACCAATCAGGACGTCATCACGAGGAGTACACTGAGACAGTTTTTTGCCGTGACACCCAATGAAGTGGCCCAGTTCCACATCAGTGGACGGCTGATCAGGCCTGTCAGCTATGAAGACGCCTACGGTTATCAGCTGCAGCTGGAGAACGGCATTATTCTTGATGTGGCCATGGGGCAGGACGTCCTGCCCGAATTTGCGGAAGCCAGCCCCAATTGTCTCGTGGAGATGGACTGTACGCTAGAACACTGGTCGGACGGCAAAATTTCCTCGTATGACTATTTCTATGTGCCGAATTCTGGTAAAATTGTGGCTCCGGCTGACATTTTGATGGGGCAGGAGGGACCTGTGGCACAAACGTCCTCCACGCTCATCAACACAGTGGAAGAATTGGCCCCCGGCTTCAAGACCTGCGTCTCGCACAGCTCTTCCACTCTGGAAATGCGTGAGTGCAACGCCAATGCCATCAAGTATTGGCAAAACAGACTGGACAAAGAACTGAGTCACGCCAGAATGATGTGCAGGCAAGCCGATCGGCCTGATTCCTGCCTGGAACACCTGAACAAATCGCAGGAAGCCTGGCAGAACTATGTGGATATGATGGCGGCTTACTACGAAGAAGTAAACGGCGGCAGCGTGGGGGTGCTTGAGCAGGGGTATTTTCGGGCTGAAGCCATCAAGGCTCAGGTCCGTATTCTTGAATAATCAGGGATTCTATTTATAAAGACAGTTTACATCCTTACCAGTCTTTTGTGGCTGTTTAATCTCTATGCAAGATCAAAGTACAGCCCACAATTAATATAGAAATACTTACGATAAGGTCAATGAACATATTTGTACGTGATGAATCATATATATAACGACTAGAGAACTTGGCATTGAATAATGCATCTACATTCATGACTGTCTATGTAGCAGGAGGTTTCTATGCGGTTCTTCATCCTCTTTATACTATGCCTTTTTACGTATAGTCAGGCTGCAGCTGTTGAAGTGGCAAGCTCAAAAAGCGAGCTACAGGAAATGGGGATCGAAATTCAGCTTCTGAGCAGCATTGAAGGTCTGCCGTCCTGCAAAATCGGGGGAGCCTTTAATGCGGATATCGGCAAGTGGCTGCGCCTTGTGCGTGATGGAGAAGCTTTTGCACAAACCTGTGTGTATGAAGATTGGAATATTTCTCTCACGCAGACCAGCGGCCTTTCCTTCTATCAGGTGGAGTCTTCTCAAGATGGCAAAAAGCTACTCTCCCTGCTCTCTGACCAGGGCACAACGCTGCATATTTTCCATACCAGCGGCCCCGGCCTGAAGGAGCACCGCCCGCTGGACGGAAAACTACTTTTTCTCTGGGAAGACGAAAACGGCTATTCCTACGAAACTCTTGTGGGAAAAAACGAAATTCATACCAGTAGCGAGGCGATCGGGGAACATCACTGGACGGATCTCAGGCTGGAAGAGGTGGAATACCTAGGTCTAAATGGAAAGGGAATGGCGCTTATCGGATACGGACATCTGTTTCGGACAAGGGATGGGCAGGTGCTGGACTTAATGGGCAATTGCTTTGGGGGGAACTCAAACGAACAGTGCTGGCATTGGCTGAAAAGCTTCCAAAACAAGCCGCTCCGTATCCTGTGGGGAGAGTTTGCCTTTGGTGCGGGAGGAGGCCCCACCCTTTACGAGGCCATGCCCGGCTTGGCCGAGGTCGCCGGAGCCGCCCCACACTACAGTAACAAACGCTTCGGTTTTTCTCTCTCCTGGCTGCCGGGGAATTACAACGTACTGGAAGCCGATAACGGAGACGGCGTAACGGTGCGTGACAATAAAGGCTTCACCATGCTTGCCTATGGAACATATGGCTATATGGCCATGGGACAGAAAATGGAGGATGTGCTGATCGAACTCTCTCACGGGCTGGATGTTACCTACAGACGAATCAACGACGAAAGGAGCTGGTTTGTAGTCTCAGGCTTTGCGGGTGAGGATATTGTCTATATCAAGTGCTTTTTAAGAAATGATGCAGCCTGTATTGTCCGCATGAGCTACCCGAAGCATAAGGCAGAATTCTACGCCCCCCAAGTGGAAAAAGTGATGCAGAGCTTCAAATTCAACTATAGTACAGTCTAAAAATGTCTGAAGCTATTTTACCATGCGGACATTACTGACTGTCATATTGCTTTCGATTTTTATCTATGCTGCACCCCTCACTGCAAGCGAAAAAAGTGAAGAAAAGTTGCACTTGTTCTCATTCCAGTCCGGCGGGTATGGAACGCCCCAGAGCCATCCATATCTGGCGGGATGATAATAGACAGATACTGCTGGAAGTGGAGGGAGATAAAAACTACCGCACCAGAGTAGATAGAAAAGTTTTGGAAGCCTTTACCAACCTTGTACGTCAGCATCCTTTAGCCGCTTGGAACAATTTCAAGGATCAACCCTGCCACGCCTGGCTTGAAAAGAGAGAGCGGGAAAGTTTTAGCCTTGTCATCATTTGGGAATCTGGAAAAAATTGACATCCACGGAACCAAGCTCAGACCTGAGGGGTTTAGGGTCTTCAAAAACGATGTTCTGTCACCATGGGATAAGGCCGTGTATCGCTTTCCTTGACAGCCCCCACTGCAAATCAATTCAGAACATCTTGAGCTTTTTGAGTTCATAGAAAGGACATCCCCCGATGAACACAGCTGGCTCATGTTTTCCACCCAGCAACTAGGGCAATATGTCTCCGGCATGATCTGCCGGGGGAACACATCCGCTAGCAATCGCAGCTATTATAAGGCAGAGCCCTCTTTCTTGAAGAACTCAATTCTCTTGTAAAAGAAAATAAACTCCTTTTATAGTATGACATTAATATTAAAAAATGCCCACATAGATCAACTTATACCATATGTAAATATTCATATACGACACGAATATTTTCATAAACAAAATATAAATTATACTATATACGATGACATAGATATATTTTCCTCTCCTAAATATCAACGATATTATATCTATATTCGTAGAAAATTATTAATATGCTTTAAGGCATAAACATAGCGTGAAATATCGCTATAAAACTATAGGAGGTTGACAATGTCAAAATTTTTCTACACCGTTATAATCATCTCATTTATGTCATTAATAATTTTTCCACAGTATTTATTTGCAAATAATAACACATCAGATAATATATATTGTGAAATTATATCTTATGGACAGAAATACTCTATCAATAACACTCAAATAGTTATAGAAAAAAATGATAACATTACAATTTACACCTTGAAAAGAGGAAATAAGACCTCCCTTTTTGATGAAGTAATGCTACTTACCGTTGCCGAGGTGTTGCCCGGTGTAGCCCAAGTCTATGGAATTACAAAAAATGGATGTAATTCTCGTTGGGGTGAAGCTAAGTTCAACGGCAAATGTTGGGTCGGCTCTGATTTTCAAATTTGTTTCACCAAGGAGTAATCAGGCTGTTTGCTTCTTCCTTGTTAGAAAATGGATAGTAGAATAGGGAGCACCAGCACAACACAGGTTTGAGGCCTTATCTGACTGGGGCAAAGGAGGTACAATATCACTTTCCCCATTATTTTCTTTTCAATATCCAATCCAACACGGCAACTTTCACCCAAGCCCCGTCTCCTTGTTTCCGGACACCGAGCTGGTAGCTGGCGGTACTTCGATACCGTTAAGCGTAAGGCTTCTTTGAGAGGCGGGGCTATCCCAAGTAGGGCTATAAGAGCTTCATGACTCGATCAATTTTTCGGTGTGTACTGCAATTTCAACGAAAAAACAGGGGGCTTTCCTAGCTAAGCCTAGTGTTTAGCTTGTTTTACCCAATAAGTTAGCTGAGTTAGAAGCTCTTTGTGATTGCCTCCATTGAAGCGCCATTCGCATTCCTTGAGAAAACAGTAAAGGTGTTCAGGCTTGATACCGTTAAAGCGACGTAAGTGTCTTTTGGCCTGATTCCAGAAGTTTTCTATTCCATTGATATGATTATGTTGTTCCGCAAACTTCTGGGAATGATTGATGCGGTGATGATGAAATCCGTTGATATCCAGAGCGTTGTAAGCTGAAAATGTATCCGTATAGACTATACTGTCAGGTTCCATCTGTCCCTTGATGATGGGGAGAAGTGTTTCAGTGCGAGCATCAGGAATGATTACCGTGTAGACTCTGCCATTTCTCTTCAGCAGACCCAAAACGGCTATTTTTCCGGCAGCTCCCCGACCTCTTTTACCTTTTCTTACACCTCCAAAGTAACTCTCATCGGCTTCTATTTCACCGGACAGCCGATAACTGGGGAGATGTGAAGCAATAATACGGCGCAAACGCATGAAATAGGACGTGGCTGTGTTACGGTTTACTCCTGCCATCTCTCCGGCAGCCCTTGCCGTGGTACCAGCCACAAAAAATTTTATGAGTTCGGACTGTTGCCGATTATTTAGTCTGCTGCGTCTTTCATACATGGCGTTATCCGAGCTCTTTTTTCTTAGCTAGGACAGCCCCATTTTTTAAGTAAATTTTGCCCCTTCCTCCATAATAGGTGTGCGGAACGCATGTCATTCATGCTTCCGTATTTTTTTAGGCTCTCCTACCCATTTATATAATTTGGCCACTGCCCACTCAATTTTTTTGATGGTATCCAGAATTTATACCCATCTTTTGTTTTCTATAAAGGGCAGGAGGAACCATGCTTCACCAACTAACACCTATGCAACAAAAAATCATTCAGCTTATGTTCAAAGGTATGAAACCCAAAAAAAATAGCAGATGAGTTGTCTCTAGCTCGCGAAATAGTGTATTTACACTTAGCAAATGCAAGAAAACGCCTGAATGCACATAGTAGCATAGAATTATTATATATTGTTAGTGGTGGAATAAGCATTGATTGTACCATAATCAAGCTTTCTCCAAGAGGAGAAGAAATTTTTAAATTTATTATGCAAGGATGGAGCGGAAAACAGATAAGTAACCACTTGGGTATAAGTAAAAGTGCTGTAAGAAGACATAAAGAAAAAATGCTTTTAGATAATGATTGCAAAACAATAATCGAACTCATTTCAAAATGTTATGCAAACAATAGTCTAAATACAAACCAGGATGACTAACCTTAGTCAGAGAGTGACTTGTTATCTGAAGATTATAATAAAAATACTGAATTAGTTCAATGGAGCCTGATAATGGCGCACGATGAGAACAAAATTCTAACCTTGAAAGAAGTGGCCCAGGAGTTACGCCTTGACCCCAGAACGGTAAAAGAAGTAGCCTTTGCCTTAGGCGGCAGGCGCATTGGATACCGCTGGAGGTTTCGATGGGGCACGGTGTTGGAGTATTTCAGCAATGCCGACGTTGAGACCGGACAAAGGAAATTGTTGGATGGCGAGAGTCATCGTGAACGGCAGGCAGATAGCCTGCAAAATGTTCCCGGCAGGGAAAAAGCATGGCCCGGAATGGCGGGCCGCAAAAGAATGGGAGGAAGAGCAAAAAAGGCTCGCACGGGAAGGGATGACGATCCCCACGGCATTAGAACTGCTTATGGCGTGGGGAGATAGTTACCTTACCCATGTTCAGCGAACCATGAGCCGACAGACCTATGTAGAAAAGAAGCTGGTAACGAAGGACTTTTTCGCCTACTGCGGCAAAAAAGGCATCCATGACCTCGCGGAAATCACTTCGGCAAGAGCCTATGAGTTTCTTTCCAGAATCAAGGATGAGCGCGGGGCGAACGTTGCCAACAAGTACCGCAAGAATCTGCTGGCTGCATGGAACTGGGGTTCCGACTTCTTTGAGGGATTCCCACAGGTGGCACCACCATTTCTGAAGGTGAAGCCATTTCCCGTAAAGCACGGCGAGCGCTACGTTCCACCGGAAAGTGATGTCATCAAGGTGTTCCAGCAGGCAGAAGGGCAGGACCTGGTCATGCTGCTGACCCTGTACTTCACGGGAGGACGCAGGAGTGAAATCTTCCGGCTGACCTGGAGCGATGTGGACCTTCAGAAGGAAAAAATCAGGCTGACCGACAACAAGTCTGGGAATGGAATGGAACGGGTACGCTGGCTCCGAATGCACCCGGAACTGGTCAAGGCGCTCAAGTGGTGGCGGGATGCCCGCCCATGCAAGGTGGACAATGTGTTCATGCAGCTTCAGAACGACACGTTTCTGGGGCAGCCGTTCACCCAGCGCATTCACTTCATGGAGCGTCTCTGCCGGAAAGCCCATGTGAAGCCCTTCGGTTTTCATGCCATCCGGCATAAGAGTGCAGCCATCACGTTCGTAAGTTCAGGTCTGAATGCCGCCCAGGTTCTCATGGGACATTATCGGGCGACCACCACGGACCGCTATACGAAGAGCGCGGGTCTGTACACGGACCAGAGCGAAATTCTTTCGGCTCTGGGAGGCAGCGGCATCGGGCAGGTAGTGGAAAACCTGCTTAAAACAAAAATTCCTCAAGAGAAGGTCTCCTGAGGAAAAATTGTAACCCAATTTTTGTAACCCCAAAACTGAGCTGCTGTAGCCTATTGAAATTTTTGGCGTCCCCAGGCGGATTTGAACCGCCGTTGACGGCGTGAAAGGCCGTTGTCCTGGGCCGGCTAGACGATGGGGACGCATCGGACTCGTTCTATGTATGGGAAATGCTGCCGGAGGTCAAGAAAAATTTGGGGATCCGCAAATTTTTTTGAAGGAGACGGGAAATGCCCATCGCCGCCAGTCCCTCCCCTGTCCGGCCGTCTACCAGATGGAGCGCACCAGACAGACCAGGCCGCAGATGGCGATGATGCCCAGCAGGACCCGCCGGAAAAGGAGCACATTGATGCGCTTGACCACAGGGAAGGCCGCCAGGCTGCCCAGCATCACGCCGGGCGTCCCGTACATGGCCATGCCCAGCACCTCGGGCGTGAAGAAGCCGTGCCACCATTGCAGCACCAGGGTGATGATGCCGCGCAGCATGAAGAAGACGCTCACCGTGCCCAGGAAGACGCGCGGCTCCCAGCCCACGGCCAGGCCAAAGGCAGCCATGGGCGGCCCGTCCAGGGCGATGCCCGTGCCCAGCAGACCCGCGCCGAAACCGCAGGCCACGCCCACCGGCTGCATGCGGGCCTTGCCGCCACGGCCGCCATGCACATAGAGCTGCCAGTACACGAAGAACAGCAGCAGGATGCCCACGATGCCCTGCAGGACAGCACCGGAACAGATCTGCAACAGGTAAACGCCTGCAAAGGAGCCGGGCACCGCGCCCAGCAGCAGCCAGGGCATGGCATCGAAACGGCAGAAGCGCACATGCATGGCGATCATGCAGGCATCTTTGAAAAAGCAGACCAGGCAGCTCAACGGGATGAGCGCATGCATGGGGATGGCCAGCGCCAGGAAGGGGAAGGCGAACATGGTGCCGCCGATGCCGCTGACACCGGAAACGAAGCCCCCGGCAAACCAGCAGGCAAAAACAAAGATATCAAGTGCATCGGGCATGGCATCCTCCTTTTCTCGCCCCGGCATGGGCCGTGCCCTGCCGCCGTCATGGCTCTTACAGGGCTTTGCCTCCGGCGGCAAGACAAGGGGGATCATAATCCTGCCATCCCGGCAGGATGCCGCACATGCCGGCACACCGCCGCGCATCAGGGCTGGATCCCGCAGGGGGAGCATGCCATCAGGTACGGACGGCATGCCCCACGCATCGCAAAGGGCAAGGACGGGCGGCGGCCACGGGATGTCCCATCCGCCGGGCATGGGGATGACGGCAGCTCCTGCCCTCCCGGCGGTCGCGCCGCTTCCCCCGGCGGCAGGACAGGACCACTTTCCCTTGATGGGGCCGCGCTGCGCGGTCTCCCCCTTCCTTTGTCCGGCCCTCCGCATGTGCCGAAAGGCACAACATCCCTGTCCCGGGACGCGCCGCATCGACCTTTTGCCCGGACTGTGCTATGCCGGAAGGACCGTCGCCCAACCGGCGCCCGCCTTCCCGGCCCGCGCACAGCAGGAGAAGTCCATGCCGTCCGATGACTGTCTGAAAAAGCTCTATATAGAACCCACAGCGCGCTGCAACCTGCGCTGCAAGATGTGTTTCCGCAACAGCTGGAAGAACGAGACCATCGGCGACATGCGGCCGGAGACCTTCCACAAGGCCATGACGACCATGCCCCACAGTGTGGAGACCGTCTTTTTTGGCGGCATGGGCGAACCCCTGGCCCACCCGGACATCGTGGAGATGGTGCGCACGGCTTCCTCGCTGGGCAAGCGCGTGGAACTGCTGAGCAACGGGACCCTGCTGGATGCCCGGCGCACGGCCGCGCTGCTGGATGCCGGTCTGGACATGCTCTGGCTGTCCATCGACGCCCTGGACGACGGCCGCTATGCCCAGATCCGCCGCAACAGCCAGCTGGCGCTGGTCAAGGAACATATGGTGGAATTCAACCGCCAGCGCACCCGCCTGGACAGGACCGTGCGTCTGGGCGTGGCCTTCGTGGTCATGAAGAGCAACGCCCACGAGCTGGCCCTGCTGCCCTATTTCTCCACCTATTACAGGGTGAACGAGGTCAACATCTCCAACGTCATCCCCACGGACGAGCATACGGCCGCGGAAGTGCTCTACAACAACGTGGTGGACTGGGGCCTGGGCGACCCCGCGCCCATGGAGAGCTCGCCGCGCATCCACCTGCCGCTCATGGACTGGCAGGACCCGGCGGCCCAGGAGGGCCTGCGCAGCCTGCTCTCCACCTCCATGTGCAGCGTCTACCTTTCCGGGCAGCGCGTCAGCCGGGCGGCCCGGCATTGCCGCTTCATCGACGAGGGCATGGCCTTCGTCAAGTTCGACGGCCATGTCAGCCCCTGCATGTCCCTGCTGCGCAACGCCACCCTTTACTGGCGCCAGAAACAGCGCGAGACCCGCAGCCACTTTTTCGGCGATCTGGCGGAACAGGGCCTGGACGAGATCTGGAACGCCCCGGACTATGCCGACTTCCGCCGCCGGGTGCGCAATTTCGAGTTCTCGCCCTGCTACCGGTGCAGCCTGTGCGAGAACTGGGAACAGGGCCTTACCGACTGTTTCGGCAACGATGCCCCCACCTGCGGCGGCTGCCTCTGGTCCGAGGGCGTCATCAGCTGCCCGTAGGCTGGTATCTTGTGGTGGGAGCGGGAGGGAGACCTCCTTGCTCCCCATATCCCCGGCCCGTGGCTTGCCCTGCTCCGCGCCCGCCTGTAGCATGGGGCCATGCAGAAACCCGATCCTTCTTCCATCCCGCTCTCGCCCGGTGTGTATCTGTACCGGGACGGCAAAGGCCAGGTCATCTATGTGGGCAAGGCGCGCATCCTGCGCCGCCGCGTGCTCTCCTACTTCCGCCCCGAAGGCCTGCCCGCCAAGACCAAAGCCATGCTGGCCCATGCGCAGGGCATCGAATTCCTGACCACCACCACGGAAAAGGAAGCCCTGCTGCTGGAAGCCAGCCTCATCAAGAAATACCGGCCGCATTACAATATCGTGCTGCGCGACGACAAGCAGTACGTGCTCTTCCGCGTGAACATCAAGCACCCCTTCCCCCGGCTGGAGGTGGTACGCAAGGCCCGGCGCGACGGGGCCCGCTATTTTGGGCCCTTCACGTCCTCGCTGGCCGCCCGCGAGACCTGGAAGCTGCTGCACCGGGCCTTTCCCCTGCGCCGCTGTTCCGACAGGGCCATGAAGAACCGCGTGCGCCCCTGCCTCTACCACCATATGGGCCAGTGCCCGGCCCCCTGCATGGGGCTGGTCACGGCCGAGGACTATCTCGAAGGCGTGCGCCGCGTCTGCGACCTTTTGCAGGGCAAGGCCGATCCCCTGCTCAAGGAATTGCACGGCCGCATGGAAGCCGCCGCGGAAGCGCTGGAATTCGAACAGGCCGCTGTGCTGCGCGACCAGATCCGCGCCGTGGAAAAGACCGTGGAACGGCAGGCCACGGTCCTGCCCGGCGGTGGCGACATGGACGTGCTGGGGCTGTTCCAGGCGGAACGGGGCCTGGCCCTGGGGCTGGTCTTCGTGCGCGGTGGCGCCATGACGGACGGCCGGGCCTTCTACTGGCCGGGCCTGACCTTCGACGACGCGCCGGAGCTGCTCTTCTCCTTCGTGGGCCAGTATTATGAACAGCTCACGCCGCCACCGCGCATCCTGCTGCCCTGGCTGCCGGCATCCGTGCAGGATGCCGGCGGGGAGGACGACGGCCCGGACGAGGCCCCCGATGAACGCGGCCTGCTGGAACAGGCCCTTTCCGAGCGGCGCGGCGGCCCGGTACGTCTGGTGGCGCCGCAGAACCCGGCCGACAACCGTCTGGTGGACGTGGCCCAGTCCAATGCCCGCGAAGAGGCCCGGCGGCGCGAAAAGCTGGAAGAGACGCCCCTGCTGGAACGGCTGGCGCGGGCCCTGCACCTGCCGGACGTGCCCCGGCGCATCGAATGCGTGGACGTGTCCCATACCGGTGGCCGCCAGACCCGCGTGGGCATGGTGGTCTATGAGGACGGCCGCCCCAGCCCTGACCAGTACCGGGCCTATGCCATGCCCGACGGCGGCGACGATTACGGCACGCTCCATGCCTGGGTGGCCCGGCGTCTGGAAAGCGGCCCGCCCTGGCCCGACCTGATGCTCATCGACGGGGGCCGCGGCCAGCTGGCCGTGGTGGAACGCGCCCTGAGCGACGCGGGCAAGGCGGACTTCTTCCCCCTGGCGGCCATCGCCAAGGCCCGGGACGAAGCGGGCCATGCCGACCGGCGCGCGGGCAATGTGGCCGACCGCATCTTCCTGCCCGGCCGCAGCAATCCCCTGCCCCTGCGCGAAGGCTGCGCGGAGCTGCTCTTCTTGCAGAACGTGCGCGACGCCACCCACCGCTTCGCCATCGGCCGTCACCGCAAGGCTCGCGGCCAGGCCGCCCTTTCCGGCGAGCTCATGCGCCTGCCCGGCATCGGCCCGGCCACGGCGCGCCTGCTCTGGGAGACCTTCGGCAGCCTGGAGGCCATGCGGACCGCCAGTGTGGACGACCTGCGCCGCCTGCCCGGCATAGGGGCCTCCAGGGCCGCCCTGCTGCATGAGAAGCTGAAAGGCCTGGAGGGCTGATCCGCCGACGGCGCAGGCGACGCCCGCATCCCTTCCCCGCGCGCCGCAGTCCGCCAGCGCGAGGAAAGGCAAGCCTCAGGAGAGACCTGCTTGCTATTCCTTTCTGGAAGACATACTTTCCAGACAGGCAGTCATGGACTTTTTTACTGAAAAGGCATGCTACACTAGGAGAACACCATGAAGAAACTTGCTTTCCTCCTTGTTGCCACGTTGCTTTCCTGCGAAGCGGGCGCAGCTGTCCCCCCTGGCGATGACGCAGGCAGCAGACCTGACCGCTACTACTCCACCAATGCCGAAGCGCTGGACAGCCTGGCCATCCTGCCGCCCCCGCCCGCCTTCGACAGTATCGAATTCCTCATCGACAGGGCCAAATATGAGGAGGGCCTGCTCGAGCGCAAGGGAGAACGCGGAGCCCTTGCCGTACTTGATGCAAAATCCGGCAAGGTTGCGGAATCGTTCTCCAAAGTCTTTGGCATCGAGATCAATGAAACGAACACGCCCGAGATCTACAAACTGATCGGCAACCTGCGCGGCGAACTGGGCGACATGGCGACGCGCTCCGCGAAAAAGAAATATTTCCGCACGCGCCCCTATGTGCTGTACAATGCCACGACCTGCTACCCTGAAGATGAAGAGCGCCTGCGCAATAACGGTTCCTATCCCTCCGGCCACAGCGCGCGCGGCTGGGCCGTGGCCCTGATCCTCGCGGAGATCAATCCCGCCCAAAAGGAGGCCATCCTGCAGCGCGGCTTCGATATGGGGCAAAGCCGCGTGATATGCGGCTACCACTGGCAAAGCGATGTCGATGCCGGCCGCCTTGCGGGTTCCGCGGCGGTCGCGGCGCTGCACAGCAACCCGTCATTCATCCGTCAGCTCGACAAGGCCAAAAAGGAATTCGCCTCCCTGGTAAAGGAAGGCAAGATCAAGTAAGTCTGCCGTAACCCCGAACCACCCGCTTTGCGGGTGGTTTTTCCTTTCGCGCCCGCAGACGCGAAAAGGCCGAGCCAAGCCCCGCCACGACCATGGCGGGGCTTTTCAGGCCCTGCGGGACTGTCATGCATCCTTTTCCTGTCCAAGCTGCATCTCGTGACATTTGCGCCAGAGCGTGGACTTGGAGATGCCGAGCATCCGTGCGGCCTTGTCCTTGCTGTGCCCGGCCAGCTCCAGCACCCGTGCGATATGCTGCCGTTCCACCAGCCGCAGCTCCAGGGGCCTGTCCTTTTCCTCCCGATGACACGGCCTGGCCTGCTGGTCGAGGACCCGGAAGGCGAAATCCAGCGGCATGCCCAGCTTTGAGATGACCACGAGCCGTTCGATGACGTTGCGCAGCTGCCGCACGTTGCCGGGATAGTCATGATCCCGCAGCCGGCGGATCAGGGCGGGCGTCAGCCGGAAATTGTGCTGATGCACCCTGTTGAACTCCGTGACGAATTTCGTGGCGATGGGGGCGATATCCTCCGGGCGCTCCCGGAGCGGCGGGATGACGAACTCGAACACGCTGAGCCTGTAATACAGGTCCTTGCGGAAGGCCCCCTGCTCCATGAGTTGCCGCAAGCGGCCGTTGGTGGCGCAGATGACCCGCACGTCCACGCTCACCGACTCCTCGGAACCGATGGGGATGAAGGTCCTGTCCTCCAGGAATTTGAGGATCTTGGTCTGCGCCGACTGGGAAAGCTCGTTGACCTCGTCCAGAAAGATGGTCCCCCCGTGCGCGAGCTCGAAATAGCCTTTTTTGCCTTTTTTGTTCGCCCCGGTGAACGCACCGCCATAATAGCCGAACAACTCGCTCTCGATCAGCGTCTCCGGGATGGTGGCGCAGTTGAAGCTGATGAAGGGCTTGTCCCGACGCGGGCTGGCATCGTGGATGGCTGCCGCAAGGACGCTCTTTCCCGTGCCGGTGTCCCCATAGATGATGAGCGTGGAATTGCTCGCCGCCACGCCTTTCATATAGGCGATGGTCTCTTGCAGACGCGGTGACCTGGTGACGAAGCCGTCGAAGGTGAAAGTATTCAGCCTTGCCACCGAAGGCGCCCGGTTGTCTTCGGACACATAGCAGCAGGAGGCCACATTCTTTTCTGTATTCCCCACATAATTGATGATATAGTGGAGCTTTCCGGAAGCCGTACGTATCGTCCCGTAAGAATTCATCCCTTTTTTCACAAGACGGGCATTTGCGATGATCTTTTTCTTCGATGCGCTGTCTATCTTTATGGTGTCAGATACGATATTGTTATTAAAATCGAATACGATAGAGTTTACCTTATATATTTCTTCCGGTATTTTGTGAACGATCTCTTTTGTATTGAATATCTCCATCAGTTTGATGGCATCTGAAAAAACCGATTCCACGGTCGAAAATTCCGTGAGCAAGGGGATACCTATGGCGCCGAAACGGGCGGCATAGGCCGTGGCTCGCGGCGTGCCGGCGATGATCCTGAAGCCGTCGTCCGTGATGGTCTTGCAGATGTTCTCCACCTCGGAAGCACTTGTTATCCTGTAAAATTTGATGAATACGTCCTTGCTGATGATGCCGCTGATGAACTTTGAGGTGTTCATGGTCGCACCAAAGCCGACGACAGCTATCCTGTTCCCGTATTCAAGGGCTTTTGTCAGCATGGAGAGCCGGTCGCAATCGGTGATGGGGATCTCAAGGATGTAAGAATCCCTCAGATTGAGCTGATTTTTGATCATCGTTGCCGTTTCACCACGGCTGATGATGATCTTGCATCCTTCATCTATCAGTTTTTGCGTCAGGGGGATCGCCTCATCACATAACGCATTATAGATATCAAAATCCATATCGTGCAAAGACTTCATCCGCTCGAACATGGCGCCCAGCTCTGGGTAAGGAGCGATCACGGCGATGGGTTTCATGATGCCTCCAGGAACAGGATACTTTGTGGTTCATATTGAACAAAATAGTTTTAAAATGAAACATCTCAGGGGCATTTTTTCAGAAAAAAATTTTTTTATCAACAATATAAATTAGTTAAATGTTGGCACGGACATTGCTATAGAAAAGACAACAAATACCCGACGCAAGGAGGAACACATGAACCATGCTCTTGTAGTCAACAGCAATGACAACGTTGCCAACGCACTTGATGACATACCAGCCGGCGAACAGTTCGCTTTTTCGGTAGGAAAAGACTCATATACCCTCACAGCTATCGACAATATAAAGTTCGGTTTCAAGGTCGCCATCAAAAAGATCCAGAAAGGAGAGCAGATCGTCAAATACGGCTGCGTCATCGGTGTCGCCTCACAAGACATCGAACCTGGACAGTCCGTCCATATCCACAATGTCGAAGGTACCCGCGGCCGCGGCGACAAGAAGGGGGACTAGCATGAAATTCTGGGGATTCGTACGCGAAAACGGCAAAGTGGGCATCCGCAACCATGTCCTTGTGGTGGGCATCACCCGCAACGTCGCGACCCTGGCATACATGATCGCCAGTTCCGTGCGCGGCACGCGCCTGTATGTGGGCCCCAACGAGAACGGGCGCAGCCGTGATGACCGTGAGACCATGGCCCGGGTCATCACCGGCCTGGCCAAAAACCCCAACGTGGGCGGTGTGCTCCTGGTGGGCAACAAGCCGGACGGCGGCTATGCCGAATTCACCTACGAAAACATCGTGGAAAACGTCATGGCTTCCGGCAAGCCCGTGGAGACCCTCTTCATCAGCCGTGACGGCGGCCATGCCGCCTGCATCGGCCTTGGCATCCAGAAGGCCCGCCGCCTGGCCGAACTGTGCAGTGCCCAGCGCCGCGAGGAAGTGGACTGGGGCAAACTGTGCATCGCGGTCAAATGCGGCTATTCCGACGCCACGTCGGGCATGGCCGGCAACCCCGTCATCGGCTATGTCTTCGACCGTCTGTGCGATGCCGGCGGTACGGCCATTTTCTCGGAGACGACCGAAGTCATCGGCGCCGAAGAGATCGTCGCCCGCCGCTTTGCCGATGCCGGACAGCGCGAGGTCTTCCTCTCCTGCGTGCGCAAGGTGGAGGAAGAAGCCAAGGCCACCGGCCAGGACATCCGCAGCATCAATCCCATCCCCGCCAATATCGAAGCCGGCCTGACCACTCTGGAAGAGAAATCCCTTGGTGCCATCGCCAAGGCCGGCAGCAAGCCCATCATGCAGTGCGTGCGTTACGGTGAAAGCCCCGCCGCCCCGGGCCTGAACTACATGGACTCCTGGATGTCGTCTTCCGCCCTGTTCGCGGGATTCTCCTCCGCAGGGGCCGTGCTCAACATCTTCCAGTTCGGCGGTGGCGCCATGCCCGACCAGTGCATGATGCCGGTGGCCGATACCGGCGTGGTGGCCCCCATCCTTTTCGCCACGGGCAACCCCCGCGCGTATGACCACGGCAAACTGGAGATCGATTTCAACTCCGGCGTCGTCATCTCGGAAAAAGCCGGCATCGAGGAGACCGGGGAAAAGCTCATCCGCCATATATGCGACATCGCCTCCGGCAGGATGACCAAGGTCGAGACCCTCAACGTGCGCGAACCGGTGGAGCTCTATCTGCAGGGACCCTGCCTGTAGCCATGCTCCCCGGCCGTAGCGGACATCCCCGGCTCCTCCTCTCCCTTGCCGTACGGATGGCCGCTGCGCCAACAGGCAAGGGGCCGGCATCATGCCGGCCCCTTGCTCCAGACATGAAGGCCGGAACGCCCCTCCGGCAAGGAACCATTGATGAACAAGGCTGATTCCTCCCGCGCCCTGCTGATCCTCGCCCTGATCTGTACCGCCTACCTGCTGATCCCCTTCCACAGGATGACCCCATCCATCATGTCCGCCGCCATCATGTCCGAAACAGGCATGGGGCCGGTCATGATCGGCTTCCTGTCCTCCATCCTGTTCCTCACGTTCGGCATCATGCAGATGGTGGGCGGGCTCCTGGTCGACAGTTACGGCCCGCGCAGGATCCTGCCCTGTTTCCTGCTGGCGGCCACGGCGGGCACCGCCCTGTTCGCCCTCTCCACCTCCGCCCCCGGCCTGCTGCTGGGACGGGCGATCATCGGTTTCGGGACGTCCGTCATCTTTGTCTCCGGCCTGAAGCTTTTCAACGCCTGGTTCCCGCCCACGGTCTATGCGCGCCTGAACGGCCTGCTGCTGGGCATGGGCGGCCTGGGGCTCGTCATCGGCTCCGGCGGCATGGGATACCTGTGCGACAGCCTGGGCTGGCGGACGAGCCACCTGATCGTGGCGCTCATCACTTTTTGCTTTGCCCTCGCCCTGGCCTGGATCGTCCGGGACACGCCCGGGCACGCCAGCCGCCCTACC
>JABLTQ010012156.1_pt1 | contig 17895 bp, 15 predicted proteins | sample 7160101 | NCBI WGS metagenome assembly JABLTQ01 (sample SAMN14651228, study PRJNA627086) | human gut metagenome | isolation source: feces | host: Homo sapiens
ACCCGCATCATCTTCCCCCCAATGCGCTTTATAAAAGGGACTGACCGCCTGCAAAGATGTCATTTTTGAAATGACGACACCGGAGAGGATGCAATAAAACTTTCCGGCCATGCGGCGGGAAGCCCTTCCGGCCTCCATTCGAGATATTGGGAGATATTTATGAAACGCGAACGTCATACCTATCTGACTTTGCAGACCGTGGAGGCCGCCCGCCAGGGCTGGCTGGACCGCATCAGCGCCGAGGGCCGCGAGCTGGCCACGGAACGCGTGCCCCTGTCGGCGGCCCTGCACCGCGTGCTGGCCGAGCCTGTGGCCGCGCGCCGTTCTTCCCCGGCCTTCCACGGCGCGGCCATGGACGGCATCGCCGTCAACGCCGAATCCACCTTCACCGCCTCCACCCGGCGGCCCCTGCGCCTGACCATCGGCACCGACGCGTTCTGGATCAATACCGGCCACCCCCTGCCCGCGGGCACCAATGCCGTGGTCATGGTGGAGAACGTCAACACCGAGCCCGACGGACAGCATGTGGTCATCGAGAAGGCCGCCTTCCCCTGGCAGCATGTGCGCAAGCTGGGCGAGGACATGGTAGCGTCCGAGATCATCCTGCCGCCCGGCGTCTGCATCGGCCCCTACGAGCTGGGCGCGCTGGCCGCAGGCGGCGTGCTGGAACCGCTGGTGTTCAAAAAGCCCCGCGTGGGCATCATCCCCAGCGGCACCGAGATCGTGCCCCTCACCGAGGCCCGCGAAGAAGACCTGTGCGCGGGCCGCTGCCTGCCGGAGTTCAATTCCTACATCTTCTCGGCCATCGTGCAGGAGGCCGGGGGCGAGGCCTTCACCCTGCCCATCGTGCCTGACGACCCCGAAGCCATCGGCGCGGCCATCGACGCGGCCATCGACCAGGGCGCGGATCTGGTGCTGCTCAACGCCGGTTCCTCGGCGGGCAGCCACGACTACTCCGCCGACGTCATCGCCCACAAGGGCGAGCTGCTGACCCACGGCGTGGCCGTCATGCCCGGCAAGCCCACGGCCCTCGGCATGGTGCGCGGCGTGCCCGTCATCGGCTCGCCGGGCTATCCCGTCTCGGCCATCGTGGCCTTGGAAGAGTTCGTCCAGCCCCTGCTGGCCCTGCTCCAGAAGCGCTGCCTGGCCCGTCGCGAAACGGTCACGGCCCTGCCCGTCAACCCGCTGCCCTCCCGCCCCGGCATGGAAGAACGCATCCGCGTCAAGCTGGGCCGGGTGGACGACACCTTCTTTGCCGTGCCCCTGCCGCGCGGCGCGGGCACCGTCACCAGCCTGAGCCGGGCCGACGGCATCATCAGCGTGGCCCGCGACTGTGAGGGCATCAGCCGTGACGAGCCCGTGCAGGTGCAGCTGCTGCGCCCCCGCCAGCAGGTGGAAGGCACCCTGCTGGCCATCGGCAGCCATGACAACACCCTGGACCTCATCGACAGTTTCCTGCGCCGCGAGCATCCGCGCTTCCGCCTGGCCTCGGCCCATGTGGGCTCGCTGGGCGGGCTCATGGCCCTGAAGCGCCACCAGTGCCATCTGGCAGGCAGCCATCTGCTCAACGATGCTGACGGTGTCTACAACCGTCAGGCCCTGCGCGACAACCTCCAGGGCGAGCCCATGCTGCTGGTACGCCTGGTGGACCGCGAACAGGGCCTCATCGTGGCCCCCGGCAACCCGCTGGGCATCCATGACATCGCCGACCTGGCCCGCGGGGACGTGCGCTTCATCAACCGCCAGCGTGGCAGCGGCACCCGCGTGCTGCTGGACTACCGCCTGAAGCAGCTGGGCATCCGCCCGCAGCAGCTGGCCGGCTATGAGGACGAGGAATACACGCACATGAACGTGGCCGCCGCCGTGCTCTCCGGCCGCGCCCATACCGGCCTGGCCGTGCGCGCCGCCGCCTGCGCCCTGGGCCTGGACTTCGTGCCCGTGGGCGTGGAGGAATACGACCTGGTCATCCCGCAGCGCTACGCCGGGGACGAGCGCATCCTCGCCCTGCTGGATGTCATCCGCTCCGGGGCCTTCCGCAAGGAAGTGGCCGCCCTGGGCGGCTACGGCGTGGAAAAGACCGGTCAGGTCATCTGGGAATACGACGGCCGCTAGGCCGTCCAACGGCTCCTTTGGACATCTCCTCCAGCAAAAAACCACCCGGACGGGTGGTTTTTTGCTGGAGGGAGCCGGCAGCGGCTCCCTCATATCTTGCCCAAAAAAACCTACTTGTTCTTGGCCACGATCCCGCGGACCATATCTATGGCAGCCGTGCCGCCCACAGTATCCGCGAACTCCTTGTACACGCCCTGCACCGCGTCCTGGAAGGGCTTCAGCTCAGGCCGGGAGATCTGGCAGCCCTTGTCTTCCCACTGCTTGAGCAGACGATCTTCTTCCTTGATGGAATAGTCCTGCCACCAGGCCTCCATCTCGTCGTTGGCCCTGACGATGGCATCCTGGATCTCCTTGGGCAGTCGGGAGAACTTGCGGGCGTTCATGATGAAGCAGGTACCGGACAACTGGTGATAGGTGAGGGCTATATGCTTCTGGACCTCGAAGTACTTCTGGGAGGTCGAAAAGTTCAGCGTGGCGTCCTGCCCGTCCACCACCCCCTGCTGCAGGGCGCTGAAGACCTCGGGCGACGGGATGGCCATGGCGCTGGCCCCCAGAGCTTCACACGTGGCTATCTGGATCTTGTTCTGGTTCATGCGCATCTTGAGGTCCTGCATGGACGCCGGCGACGTGATGGCATGCTTGTTGTTGGTGAAGTGACGGAACGAGAAGCCGATGAAGGCCATGACCTTGATCCCGGTCTTCTTTTCCATGTCAGCCACCAGCATCTTGTGAAAATCGCTGTGGCGCGTGGCCACGAAGGCGGGGAAACTCGGGAACATGAAGGGCATGGAGTAGATGTCCATGGCCGGGTAATAGGCCCCCAGCAACTGCACGGCCACGATCTCCATGTCGACACCGCCATTCTGGACCTTCTTGACCACATTGAAGTCGGAACCCAGCTGGCCACCGGGATAGATGATGACCGTGGCCTGTCCGTTGCTGTACTTCTCCAGCAGCTCCTTGAACTTCAGGGAGGCAAGGTGGTAGTTGGTCTGCCCTTCGGGCTGGGCATGGGCAAGCTTGAAACGATAGGCAGGAGCGGCCGCCGCGGTCACGGCAACGGCAACGGAAAGCAGCGTGGCCAGACACAACAGGAAAAGCTTTCTCATGGGTGACTCCTTTGGCTATGGCGTTATACGGAAAGGAAGGTCTGCGGCAACCAAAGCGAGATCTGCGGCAGGAGGATCAGGATGGCCATCATCAGGAACAGGAACAGGATGAAGGGGATGACGGCCTTTGAGATCTCGCCGAGAGAGCACTTGGCCTGATCCATGGCGACGAACAGATTCGTTCCCAGCGGCGGGGTCAGGAAGCCTATTTCCGCGTTGAGGACGAAAATGATGGCAAAATGCATCAGGTCTATGCCCACAGCCTGCACCACGGGAGCAAAGATGGGCGTGAAGATGATCACCTGCGACATGGAGTTCATGATGCACCCCATGAACGTCAGGAAGATACAGATCAGCAGCCAGATGACATAGGGGTTGCGCGTGATGGACATGAGCCATTCACTGAGCATGGAAGGGATCTGGTACATGGCCATGACTTCCCCGTAAGCGGTGGACACGGCCCAGATGATCCCCAGACGCCCGGTGATGCTCATGGTTTCCTTCACAGACTCCCAAAGCCCCCTGGGGGTCAGCTCCCTGTAGACGAACATGGCCACGATGATGCCGTAAACAGCTGCCACGACGGCGCTCTCCGTCGGCGTGAAGATGCCGCTGTAGATACCGCCCAGGATGATGATGGGAGCCAGGATGGCCAGGATGCCCTTGCGGATGCTTGTCATCAACCGCGCAAGATCGAAGCGCGACTCCACAGCATGCACGCCCATGACCCTGCACATGATATGCACGAAGACGATCAGGCCGACGCCGATGAACAGGCCCGGCAGCAAGGCCGCCATGAACAGGCCGGTGATGGAGACACCGGTGATCACCCCGTACAGGATCAGCAGGATGCTCGGCGGGATCATGACCCCCAGGGTGCCCCCCGTGGCCACGATGGCCCCGGCGAAGCCCCGGGGATACTTGCGCTCCAGCAGGGACGGCACCATGACGCCGCCCACGGCGGCCGTCGTGGCGGGGCCCGAACCGGAAATGGCCGAGAAGAACATGGACGCCAGTATGGTGACCATGCCCAGGCCGCCGCGTATGCCGCCTATCATGGCTTCGGCAACGTCGACGAGCCTGCGGGAAAGCCCGCCACGTTCCATGACGATCCCGGCCAGGAAGAACATGGGGACGGCGATGAGGGGAAAGGAATTGACGGAGTCATAATAACTCTGCGCCATGGTGAGCAGGCTGTCGCCCCCCACGAGGTAGGCCGCCATGCCCGCCACAGCCAGCGAGAAACCAAGCGGTACGCGCAACAGGATCAGGACTGCCAGCCCGCCAAACAAAATCAGGGCAATGGTGCTTTGATCAGGCATGGTCTTCTCCTTCCCTGCTGGACGGATTCAGGACAGTGCGTATACTGTCATACGTGAATAGCAGAAGACGTACCGTCATGATACCGAATGCAAACGGAATGATACTATACACGACCCCCATGGATATGCCGGATATCGTCAGGGTAAACTGGTATTCCATGGTCGACATGACAAGCATCGTTCCATAGACAGTCATTATGGCCGAAAATGCTAAAAATATGATATTTGATATGACATCTATCACCTTGAGCCATGACTTTGGAAAAATCATCGGTGCGATATCAACGACAATATGGTTCTTTTGTCCTGTTACATATGATATCGAAAGATAAATGAACCAGATGAAGCATTGTCCTGCTATCTCGGAATTAAGCGCGCTCGAATGATGGAAAACATAGCGGCTGACGACTTCTATAAAAAGAAGCAAGGTCAGTATGCATAGGAATATGCATGAAAGGAGACCGTCAAACGAGCGGAAAAAATTTCTGACTCTGCTTTCCATGGTGATCTCCAGGAACTCTTCACGGACATATGTCCGTGGAGAAAGTAAAATTACGCCCCCTGATGCTTTCTGATGGCCATGAGCACCTTTTCAGGCGTCATGGGAAGATGGGTCATCCATACGCCAACGGCATCATGCACGGCATTGACGATGGCCGGTGGCGTGCAGCCGGCCGCGGGTTCCCCCACCCCCTTTGCCCCGTATGGCGCGAAGGGATGTTCGGACTCCACGAGGATGGGCTCGATATGGCGCGGCATGTCCTTGCTGGTGGCTATCTTGTAGTCCAGCAACGTGTCGGTCAGCACACGTCCGTCCTCCGAATAACGATATTCTTCCCCCAGAGCCATGGACGCCCCCATGATGACGGAGCCCTCGATCTGCTGCACGCAATGCAGGGGATTGAGCGCCTTGCCCACGTCATGGGCCGCCGCCAGCCGCAGCACCGTGATATGGCCTGTTTCCAGGTCCACTTCCACTTCTGCCGCGTGGGTGGAGAACATCCAGAAGGCCGAGCTCCACTTCTCGACGCCGGGCCAGGCCTTGAGCATGTCCATGCCTGCCGGGGTGTAGATGCTTTCGCCGATGATGTCCCCGCCGCGGGGCAGTACAAGGTGCAGGGCTTCGGAAAGAGGCATGTCGATGCTGCCACCGGCACTGCGCACACGATCGTCAGCCACGGAGAAAGAGTCCGCTGGCAGGCCAAAGTGCGCCGCAAGCTTGTCATACAGACTGGAAAGCAGCTTTTGGCAGGCCAGGATGACGGCGTTCCCCATATGGAAGGTGCTGCCGCTGGACGTGGTCCCGAAATCGAACGGCGTATAGTCCGTATCCTGCTGGGGGACGCGGATGCGCCCCAGGGAAACCCCCAGGGTCTCGGCAGCCACCTGGGCCATGGCCGTCCGCTGTCCGGCCCCGATCTCCATGGTGCCCACATGCAGCAGGACGCTGCCGTCCTGTCGCAGGGATGCCATACAGTTGACACAGCGGGGGGTATTGGTGCCCTTGATCATGCAGGCGATACCACGCCCGATGGCCTTGCCCGGGCGCGCCTTGGGCTTGGGGCCGCCCCAGCCGATGGCCGCGGCCGCCTTGTCCAGGGTATCGGGCAGGCCGACGCTGATCATGGTCTGACCATTTATGTACGAACAGCCCTCCTTGTAGGCATGACGCCGGCGCAACTCCAGCGGATCGAGGCCCAGCGCCGCTGCGATCATGTCCATGTGCACCTCGCAGGCAAAGGCGGACTGGGTGGTGCCGAAGCCGCGGAACGACGTGCTGGGATAGTTGTTGGTATAGACCAGACGGGCCCGGATGGAGAGGTTGGGGATCGAGTAGGGCCCCACCGAAGTCGTCGTGCCGCGGAAGGCCACTTCCGGAGACTTGGAGGAATAGGCACCGTTGTCCCAGATCACGTCGGCGGAACGGGCGATGATGGTCCCGTCGTTCATGACGCCGCTCTTGAGCCGGAGCCAGGCCCCCATACGGGTGCCGCTCATGCTCAACACCTCTTCACGGCTGAAGACATAACGCACGGGGCGGCCCTTGGCGAACAGGGCGCCGGCCAGCGCCAGGACCTCGGAATACAGGCAGCCCTTGCCGCCGAAACCGCCCCCCTGGGCCGTGGTGATGATGCGGATGTTTTCCTGTCCCGTATTGAAGATGGCCGCCAGTTCCCCCAGACGCCGGTGCGGGGCGTCGGTGGTCGTCCAAAGGGTGAAACGCCCCGTGACGGCATCATAACGCGCCACACTGCCGAACGGTTCCATGGCGCAGTGCGAGGTGGGGTGAGAGAAGAAGCAATGCTCGAACACATGGTCTGCCTGGGCAAAGGCCTTTTCCACATCCCCGAGTTCATAGCTCGTCTCGTTGCAGATATTGGTATGATCCAGCGCAGGATAGCGCTCCGGGTCGCGCCGGTAGGCGTGCTGGTCTTCATGCACCAGAGGAGCGCCATCCTTCAGGGCCTCGAACACATCGAAAACGGCCGGGAGATCCTCATACGAGGCCTCGACGGCATCCGCCGCCATCTGCGCTTCAAGTTCGCTTTCCGCGATGACGAGGGCGATGGGCTCGCCGTTATAGCGGACCCTGCCCCTGGCCAGGAACGGCTGGTCGGCGATCATGTTGCCGAACATATAGGGCAGCATGTCTCCTGTAAGGACGGCACGCACACCGGGAAGACGGCGTGCCTTTTCCGTACGGACCTCCTTGAGCAGGGCGTGCGCATGGTCGGAACGTGCCACGGCGCCGTACAGCATGTCTGAAAACTGGATGTCCGGAGCGTAGACCGCCTTGCCCGTGACCCGCTCGGGCCCGTCGATACGGACGACACTTTGACCAACGTACTTACCCATATCTAGCCTCCATTGCGCATGGTCTGTGCGGCATCCATGACGGCAGCGATGGTGCGCGGATAGGTACCGCAACGGCAGATGACGCCCGAAAGACCTTCCCGGATCGACTCTTCCGTAAGCGGGACACCGCTGTCGATAAGCGCTTTCGCGCTCAGGATCATGCCGGAGGAGCAGTAGCCGCACTGCACGGCCCCTTCTTTCAGAAAGGCTTTCTGCAGGGGATGCAGTTCGCCGTTCTCTCCGGCCAGTCCTTCGACCGTGGTGACGGTGACGCCGTCCAGGTCGCCGGCGAGCACCAGACAGGAATTGACGAGCTTGCCGTCCATGATGACGAGACAGGCCCCGCAATCCCCATGTCCGCAACCTTCCTTGACACCGGTCAGGAACAGCCGGTCGCGCAGGATCTCCAGCAGGCTTTCCCGGGCGGGGACCGTCAGGCTGTGCGTTTCACCGTTCACCGTCATTGTCACATGCACGTCTTGCATCAGCAGCTCCTTCTCTCCTGCGCGGCGAGAGAACGCAGGTTCTTCATCAATAAGCCCCGGACAAGTTCTTTCCTGTAGGCCGCGCTGGCCCGCAGGTCCGTGATGGGGCGGGCATCCCCGGCCGCGGCATCGGCAGCGGCGCGCATGACCTCCTCGTCAAGACGCGCGCCCCGCAGCACACGTTCCGCACCGGCAGAACGCAGACAGGTAGGCCCCACAGACGTCATGGCCACCCGGGGATCCACTATGGTGTCCCCATCCCAGCAGAAGGAGACGCCGACCCCGGCCAGAGCACAGTCCGCGCCCCGGATGCGTCCGGCCTTCCAGTAGGAGCCCACCCCGCCTTCCCGCGGCGGCAGCTCGACAACGGTGACGAATTCGCCGGGCCTGCTGTCCAGGCGGCCCGGGCCTTGCAACAACTGCTCCAGGGGGACGCGCCGGCTCCCCCCGGCACTTTCGAGGATGACGACGGCATCAAGGCTCAGCAGGGCCGGGATGACGTCGGATGCGGGCGAGGCCCGGCCGATATTGCCGCCCAGCGTGGCCAGGTTCCGGACGGCGGGCGTGCCCAGGCTGTTGCAGGCGATGCGCAGGGCCGCATGCTCGGGCGCGGTAAGGACCCGGCCCATATGGCCCACGGTCACGAGCGCGCCCAGGCGCAGGCTGCCGTCTTCCATCTTCCGGATCCCGTCCAGGCCAGGGATCCTTTTAAGGTTGACGAGGGTGACACCATCCATGGGCTTGCGCCGCAGCATAACCGTGATGTCCGTCCCCCCTGCCAGAACCAGGCTCCCGGGGGTGGAAAGCATCTCCGAAGCTTCCGAAACAGAGGATGGCTCTTCGTAGAAAAGTGGTCTAATGTGTTTCATCAAAAGCCCCCTTTATAATAAAAAAAGTGCTTAATCACTTGAAATATATAATATAAACGTTATCACCATTTGGTACGATTTCAGGTTAAAAAATTTTTTCACAAATAACAATGAAAAAGCCTGAAATAAATTTGCCTTTTGCCAAGATTTTTTAAAAATACAATTATAACAATATATTATGATTTTACATTTTTACACCGCTTCTTCACGCTTCTTGCTGTTTCTGTGAAATTGGTCTAATCAATTTGGAAAGGGAGGCGCTAAAGGGATCTTTATGCTATCTTACGCCCACCTTCACACTCAGCAAGGATAGCACATGATGCCGGACCAAAACATACGTCGCCCTCTTTACGCGGTCGTTTCAGAAAAAATCATCACCATGATCAAATCAGGCGAGCTCCCGGACGGGGCACGCCTTCCTGCCGAACGCGTTCTTGCGGAACAAATGGGGGTATCCAGGACAAGCGTCAGGGAAGCCATCCGCCTCCTGTCCCTGAGCGGCATGCTCACGAGCCAGCAGGGTTCCGGAACCTTCGTCAACGCTTCTGCCCCCGGACTTGCGGGAGACGAACTTCGATTCATGTCAGATGCATACTATGAACAAGACCATCTGAACGAATTTAGAAAGTATATAGAATGCAATATTATAGAAATAGCAGCATATAAAGCAACTAAAGAAGATATAAATGAACTAAAATCAATAGTATATGACCAATATAAATCAAGATGTGAACACAAGAATGAAACTTTTTACATCAAGGAATTTCATCTTGCACTTGCAAAAGCAACACATAATCCAATTTTTGTTTCTCTTATGAGAATCATAAATTCACTGTTTGACCAGAGAAGAAGTGATTCTGTGACGCATCACATGAAAAGAAGGTCAGAATCAATATATTGGCACAACAAGATAATAGAAGCACTGGAAAGTCGCGATATCCAGAAATGCCGCGAAGCCATGGAACAGCATATGCGTTCAAATGCAAATGTGATGCAGGAAGAATAGGTTCCCGTCGCGGCACACATCTGTAACCATCTTTCATAAGGAGATGCCCCATGCATGTAGCGGTGTTCAACGGGAGTCCCAGACGTAATGGCAACACGGCTCGACTGTGCAAACTCTTTTGTGAAACGCTTGCCGCGGAAGACATCTCTTCGGAAATCATCCAGGTGGGCGGGGTCAAAATCCATGGATGTCTGGAATGCAACCATTGCCGCCGTACCGGCGAAGAGGTCTGTATCCAGAAAGACGACCCCTTCAATGAGTGGTTTGAAAAGATGCGGGCTGCCGACGGCATCGTCCTGGCGACCCCTGTATTCGTGGGCAATGTCACGTCAGAGATGAAGGCCCTGATCGACCGTGCATGCTACATCTCCCGCATGCGCGTACGCGTGCAGGGGCAGGACAATATCTTCAAGCACAAAGTGGCTGCTCCCCTGATAGCTGTCCGCCGTGCCGGGGCCATGCAGGCCTATTTCAATATCATGTCCTGGTTTGCCATCAGCGACATGATCGTACCCACGTCGAGCTACTTCAATTTTGCCTTTGGCCTTGAACCCGGCGATGTGGATAATGACGCCGAAGGCATTCGAACGGTAAAGGACCTGGCCGCCAATATGGCCTGGCTCCTCAAAAAAATAGCCAGCTAGCCGATCCAAAGGAGCCGCCGCAGCGTCTGTGCATGCTGCGGCGGCCCCATCTGTCCATGACTGTCCTGACCCTCTTTTCCCTGTACGGCGGCCTGTTCCTCACCGCGCTGGTGGCGGCCACCCTGCTGCCCGCGCAATCGGAACTGCTGCTGGCCACCCTGCTGGTACAGAGCGGGGAACCGGCCTGGGCCCTCATCACCGTGGCCACCCTGGGCAACAGCGCGGGCTCGGCCGTCAACTGGTGGCTGGGCCGTTATCTCACGCGCTTCCAGGGCCGTCGCTGGTTCCCTTTCTCGCCGGAGTCCCTGCGCAAGGCCGAAGGCTGGTACCACCGTTACGGCCGCTGGACCCTGCTGTGCAGCTGGATGCCTGTCATCGGCGATCCCCTGACCCTGGTGGCCGGTACCCTGCGCGAGCCCCTGCCCTCCTTCCTGCTTTTGGTGGTATTGGCCAAACTGGGCCGCTATCTGGTGGTGGCCGGGGTGGCCCTGGCGCTCTGGTGATGGTTATGAAAAAAGGACGCCCGAAGGCGTCCTTTTTTGTTATCCGTCTGATCGTGATGGCAAAATGGGCGGGAAAGGTCTTCCCCTCATCTGCTCTGCCCGATGCTGTCAGCACCTCTCTGTCCCGGGTGCCCTTTCAGGAGAAAAATCCGGCGCCATCCTGTTTATCTTCCTGATCCAGTCCCCGGCCTCCGGATTCTCCCGGGCCATGTCCGGTGACAGGATCAGGCCGTGCAATTGCGCCCGCAGATCGTTCCAGCGCATTTTCAGGATGCTCCACTGCCGTTCGTCATAGGTCCCCTGAAAGATGACCGGCCGTATCTCGATACGGGGGATGCGCTCCGCCCCCCCTCCTTCTCTGTGCGTCTTCTCCCATCGTTCCAGCTTTTTTTCCCACAGGCTGCCGATGCGATCCACCCGGCCTATCTGCTGTTCCACCACGCCCGGGTTCCATTCGAGATGCAGCAGGACCACCGTCCGGCAGGCCGTGTGCAAGTTGAGGCCCTCCCGGCCCACCAGCGACTGGGCCACCAGCACCTTGGGATGGCTGTGCGGCCGGTTGAAGGCCAGTTGCAGGAAGCGCCGGGTGGCGGGTTTGCTGTTGCCGTCCATGAGCCGGGCAAAACGTCCCTGCAGATTGCCATATTCTTCTTGCAGCCGTTGCCGGCAGGCCTTCCAGCGCTCGGACACACAAGCATCATCCTGGTCGTCCTCGCTATCGTCTCTATCCTGGTCTCCGGCAGCCTCCACCAGGTCAGCAAAAGCGCGAGCCTTGGCGACAGGCGATGCCGTATGCCAGTCCGGACCAAGGATCTCCTGGATCCCTCTGGTGACAAAAATCAAAACAGCATCATCCGTACCGGCAGCAGGCATCAGGTCCTGGCGCAAGGCCGCTAAAAGGCTCCGGGCCTGCCGGTCAGGGCGCTGCCGAAAGCCCTCTTCAAGTTCGTCCACGAGTCTTTTGCGGAAGTTGCGCCGATCATTGCGCAGCGTTGCATACTGTGCTTCGAGTGCCTTGCCCAGCTGCTGCTTGTCCCGCCACTTCATCTTTCTGGGCAGTTGGATGTCGGCCGCCTGTGCCGCCATCCACTCTTCCTCCGAATTCAGGCCCGACTGCGGCCAGAAGCGCCCTTCATCCAGGCAGCGCAGCATCTCCCGCGCGTTGAGCAGCTGGGTCAAGGCCTGCATGGGGCGTCTGAACCGCCCGAAAACAAGGACCTTTTCCCCGCGCTGCGTTACCTCTTCGATGGTCTCCACCGCCTTCAGGATGGCGGGATGCGTAAAGAGCACGTTGTCTTGGCCCTGAAAAGGAGCTGCGAGGATCTCTTGCCACCAGGCTATTCGTCGCTCACGTTTGCCCTGACTAGGATCGTTCTCTTCCCCGTGGCATGCTACCTGTTGCGGTGCCTTTGTTTTTTCCTCGCTCTCGGCCTGCAACTGGGCGGCATCGGCTGTTTCATCCATATGCAGCTGATCCAGCAGGGAGGCGATGCCATGCCCATTGGACAGGGTCAGACGCAGGCATTTCATCTGCCTGTCGTCCGTATGACGGGCCACGAAGGAAAGGGATTCGGCCGCGCAGACAGCCTGTTTCCAGGCAGTATCCAGCTCCGCGGTATGGATGAAGAGGGGGGTCTCCTGCCGGTAGGCATGAATATCCTCCCCGGAGAGTTGCTGGAATTTCTGGATGGAAGATTCCTGGCGCTTGTCCCGACGTATCAGATAAGGACTCAAGGCATCGGTGAACGTCTCGGCGACCTTCCCGAAGGATCGCTGCCGCTGCGGATCACTGGGACACCGACGAATATCGGCTACAGCCTGTACATAGGCAGAGACAGCCGCAGCTATCTGTTCCCTGTCAGCTTCTTCTACCAGGATACGCTCCAGCATCTGCATCCACTGGCCGGCATCGAGTTCGATGGGGGTCGCTGTCAGGGCAAGCCGGCGGGCCTGGGGAGACGGCAGGATGATCTGGTCGAGCAGGTTGTTCAGCCTGCTGTCCTTTTTTCTCCCTTTGTGCGCTTCATCGATGATGACCAGATCGAAGACGCCCAGGCCCAGGCCTACGGCGCGCTCCAGCCAGGTTCGCAGGGCCTCTGTACGCCCATATTGCACTGGATCTAAAGCCGCAGGCCATGGCGTATGCCCGGTGATCTCCTCGATACGGCAGCGGGCGCGGTTTTCCCTGGGCAGCTGCTCCAAGGCGGCAGTGATGTGCCGTGCCGTTTTCTGGACATCGCTGTCCTGCGGCATCAGACCGTTACAATACCCCCGCGGCCAGCTCTTCTTTCTTTTGCGCCATCTGGCATACAGCTCCGGGAGCAACAGCCAACGCCATGAGTCGCTTTTTTCTCCCAGCCGCCAGTTACTGAACCCATGAGAAATGACCAGCGCAGGTTCCTCGAACCAGCACCTATCCTGCCACGCACACAGATATTGCAAGAGACTGCGCAAGATGGGGGGTGCCGTGACCCCTGCGCAACGCAACTCCTCGTTCCATTGATAGCCCAGACCGGGCGGTACCAGGACGGCCACCCGGCCGCCCGATTCCGTCACGGCCCGGGCCACCGCCGCCGCGATGCGGGTCTTGCCCATGCCGACCTCGTCGGCGATGATCATGCCGTTGTTCGATGACCGATCCGTCAATCGCTCGGCCAGACGGCGCAGACTGGCTTTCTGACCGTCATTGAGCGGCATCTTCTGACTGTCCATGAGGGTCTGCAGCTGCTTCGATACAGCATCCCAACCACGAAAATCCTGTTGCATGTCCTTTGCCCCTCCCGGGCCGCCGTACGCAAAACGTCTTCAGGAAAAGGAGGTCCCTTGCCTCAACGCTACTCCCAGGAACTGCCTCCCAGCGGAGGGGATCCAGCGACCTTCCACAGGTCCTCTATCCGTCGCAGGGCCTCCTCGTAACGCCTGCCATAGGGCGACGAAGCATCTTCGGCGAAGGAGGGGCGAAAACAGGCTTCATACAACGGATGCAGAGGATTCAGCGCAAGCTTGTCCCTGAAATACACCACAACCGTGCAGTCCCGAGCCTGTCCCAGTATCTGTTCGAGACGCGTGCACCAATGGGACCAGTCCCGTGCGTCGATCCCGGTCTGCCTGGCAGCGATATTTTCCAGAAGTTCCATCATCTGGCGGATGGGATAGTCAGGGCCTGTTCCCTCTTCACCGGACGATTGCCCACTAACCGGGGTGTGTACATCACCTTCACCGTCCGCATCTTCTCCCTCCAGCTCCGGAGGCATGGGAAAGTCCATCAGCTGTCCACAGACATCGTCCAGATCGAGGGCGGGGAGGTCCGTAGCGGCCAGACGGCCGTAACCATCCATGACCGGGATATCGGCTTCCTGCGGGCCATCATCGCCATCCCAGCGGATACGGACGAAACGGGGGCGGGCCGCAGGCCAGGCATACACACCGGGAGACATGACGGGGCAAGGGCTGCCGGCGGCATCCAGTACGCACAGCGTAGCGGGGCTGTCCTGTCCGTCAGGGACGCGGAGCTGTCCCCGGCCGTTTGCATCATCCCAGAACAGCCAGGCGACGGGAGGGGCGAGGAAGGGACCGGGGCGGGCCTGTTTGTCAGGCCCTGGCTGCAAGCTCTCTGCATCGGCGATCAGCCCCTCATCCTCCCACTGCACGGGCAGCAAATGGCTCACGACCTGATGGGACGGTATGTCCTTTTTCTGCCACCAGTACAGATCCTCCTGGGGGAACAGGACGACACCGGCTTCAAGATTTCCACCTTGCGTAGACCCCTTACGCAAGAAGCCTGCCTGCGTCAGATTGCCCGACCCCAGATACAGCCAGGAGCTCAAACAGCGGTTGCCATCCTTCCTGCCGCTATTGGCGCTGAAAATGAATTTGGCGTGCAATGTCCGGGAGATGGCGCTCTCCCCAAAGACAGCAGGCGGTGTGACGGCCCGGCGCAGGACAACGTCCCGCTCCTGCAGCGAGCGTACGACAGAGGCGTCAGCCAAAGCCTGGCAGGCACAGGGCTCGACAAAGATGTCCACCTCCGAGCTCCCCGTCAGCATTCCCCGTTGCTGGAGGGAGCGGACGATACGCAGGGGCACGAGGTCTTCCACCGCTTTCCCCTTCTTCCCTCCTTTCTCTGGGCTTTCGAAAAAGCCGGACCCCAGGGCGATATAGCTGCGTTTTTTCGCACCGTGCTCTTCGAGCTTTTGCAGGATCTGGGCCAGCAGGGAAGCTGACCGGCTGTCAAAAAAGCGTGACGGCCCCTCTGCCCTGTCAGCACATGCTTGCAGCCAGCCCAGCATGTCCTGCATGGCCTCCGCACTGACGCTCACATGGTCGCCTACAGCAGCGTTCAGCACCCGTGTATCGAAAAAATCCTGCAACCAGGTCAGAAGCCCCCAGGCCGCCTTCACATCGGCACAGCCGCTCTCCAAGGACGCCCCCGCATCAGCGAGCTCTTCCTGTGCGATGTCCAGTCGCCAGATAAGGTCCAGACTTTCTTCCACGGTCTGGCACGTCCAGTTGCCCGTGGAGACCAACAGGCGCAATCGCCACCGCCCGGCCTCTGTCTGGTGACGAAAGCCCAGCAAGGCCACCTTGGCATGGAGCAAGCGGAACGGCCTGGTCCTGCCCGGGTCGAAGAGGAGATGGGCGACACCGGGGACATCCTGGATGACCGGATTGCCGGGATCGAGCATCATGGCCAAAAATATCCTGCCTGCGCATGCCCGTTGCGAAGCCACCAAACGGGTGAAACGCGTGGCGGCCTCATCGAGGAAAAGGGCATCCGCCGAATAGCCGCAAAGCCAGCCGAAGTGCCCGGTATAACCGTCCGGTGCATCAAAATGTCCGGCCAGTGACGGGGCATGCAGCTTGTCTACTTTCTTGTTCATGCCTTGTCTTCCTCCTGCTTCGGAAGCAAGAGCGTTTCAAGGTCCCCTTCCATATCGTGGTAAAGCAGCCAAAGATCGCGGATCCGGAAAGAGATGTGGAGCGGCAACGGGACAGTACCCGGGCGCGGCGCATCGTCCTCATCGGCTTCGTTCCCCCGGCGTTGCGGGGTACCGCGAAAGGCCGGGCCGGGCCGGACCGTATCCCCCTGCAGACGCAGGACATGTCCATCGCGTCTGACAAGTGCTCGCAGGACATCCCGGGGATCGTCCAGAGAACAGTCCGCAGCAAACCTGGCCGCCTCAGGATCGCCATGCCCCATCCCGGCATAGCGCAGCGCAGCTTGTCGCAGCTCCTCCAGGGAGAAAGGGAGCTCTTCCGACAGAGGGAAACATCTGTCTCCCCGTGTTTCGATGTTTTTTTCCAAGGTATCCAGGACGGCGACGGCTTCATCGCGCAGGGCGAAAAACAAAGCACCTGCCTGAAGATCCCTCCAGTGCGGCAGCGAGATCATCTGGGGCCGCTCCTTCCAGACAGGTTTTACTGTCGTCGACGAAAGCATCTGGACCCATGCCAGTGCATCATGACGACGCATTTTGTCTTCCGGAGCTTCTCTACCGCCGATGACGAGCTGCTCCCGCAGGATACCTCTGGCGTTCTCAGAAAGCGGTGTCAGCGGGGAAAGTACGTCACGGAGGGCCTGTGTATCGACCCGGTCATCCCCATGCACCCAGCTCACCAGATGGGCCAGTACTGTCCTGTTGTAGGGCCTGAACGCCCGCGTCGCCTCTTCTATCAATCCCTGCCCGGCTTCCGAACAGCGAAAACTGTTAAAACGCGTACTGTCCGCCTCCACGAGCCCGAGAGCGGGCAGGGTCTGGACCGTGGCCATACGCATGGGCTGGGTGACATAAAAATTCCGCTGCGATGCGCGGCGGAAGCTGAAATCATCCTTGCCCTTCAGCTTGGTATGACCACGCAGACGCGGGTCCTGGCGCCAGCCGTTGGACCTGTAGGCCAGCCAGCAAGCCAGGGCCTCCACGGCATTGGCGACCTGGATGTTCTGGACGCTTTTCCCCTGCGTGCGGACGTATTCCGCTACGGCCACGCCCAGCAGGGCCAGGAAGATCTGCTTGCCGAACCAGACACCGCCCAGCCCGGGCACGGCCAGATCGTTGAACCGGCGCACGGACGCGGCAATGCCGAGACTGCGCGTCCTGCGCGAGGAAGAAATCGTTTCTGGCCCCAGCAGGCCCCATTGCTCAACCATAGATCCCCCTAATCATCATGATTTGTATATCCATGCTGTATTAAAGGAAAAAAATAATTCCCATTCGACTCGATACATCCATAAATGGATAGTAGAGACGTTCTACACAAAAATATGAACAAACATATCATACCCATATCCTTTCCAAAAAATGGAACGCCATAAAAAAGGACGCCCGAAGGCGCCCTTTTTTGCATCCCAGCATATTTTGCTATGAGGCGATAGGCCGTACAGGAAAAATATAGACTTTGCGCTTTTCCCCTGTCGCGTCCTCCTGCACGGACGGATAGGGCTCTTTTACCAGCTTCACCACACCACAGTAGGTGTAAACTTTGCGCTGATGCACTTCAAAAAGATGGACAGTGACGCCATTGCTGTTCGATTCTGCCAATGTTTTATTTTGCGCAAAGGTTAAGCTCTGATCGCCCTTTTGTCCCATCCCAGTGTACAAAAGCGTATCTCCATCCCAGTCATCACTATAGGTCGATGTCACGCGATTCGAAATCAAAACAAGCGTATTGGTACGCTTTGAGTAGCGCATTCCCCCTTGGGGTGAGCATCCAAAAATCTCACAGAGCGTATCGTTATTGATTTCCATACCGATGGTTAAGTCGTCAATCTTCATGGCTTCTCCTTCATCTTAGAACGTCATCCCAAGATGTCCCCTATAAGCGGTTTTTGAAGGGGGGGAGATCAAGGGGGCGGGGGACTGTTTTCCGCCAGGAAAAGTCCCCCCGCCCCCTTGTTATTTTCACCGGTCAGCGGCCGGCGGTGGGCATCGTCCCTCGATCTATTTCAGCGCGGCGTCCCCATCCAGCACCAGCACATGGGCATGGAGGCC
>JABLTQ010046382.1_pt1 | contig 17880 bp, 12 predicted proteins | sample 7160101 | NCBI WGS metagenome assembly JABLTQ01 (sample SAMN14651228, study PRJNA627086) | human gut metagenome | isolation source: feces | host: Homo sapiens
AGGATCATCCCCACGCGTATGGGGACAAGTAATTTCTTCTAAATTTAAACGTGAAACACACAGGATCATCCCCACGCGTATGGGGACAAGTATGAAAATAGTACAGGACTTTTACAAGGCGGAGGATCATCCCCACGCGTATGGGGACAAGCGATATAACCTGTATACATCCCCCAACTATTTAGGATCATCCCCACGCGTATGGGGACAAGGCTAAGGAAAAGGAGGTGATTAAAATAAGACCATAATCATCCCCACGCGTATGGGGACAAGGCGGTGCTTTCATCGACAGCTACATAAAAGATAGGATCATCCCCACGCGTATGGGGACAAGTTGTCAGATGAATTTGTTTTACTCAATGACTTAGGATCATCCCCACGCGTATGGGGACAAGTTACTAGGTATCTGCATATGCTTAAAGATAGCAGGATCATCCCCACGCGTATGGGGACAAGCTATATTTGCCAATCGTATGGCGGCACTCAACAGGATCATCCCCACGCGTATGGGGACAAGAATCCGCCATGCAAACGGAAAATTTACCCGTTAGGATCATCCCCACGCGTATGGGGACAAGTATCGGTGCAAAAGATGAGTTTATATCGGCTGAGGATCATCCCCACGCGTATGGGGACAAGTTTTTCGGTGATTATACTATGGCAACCTATGTAGGATCATCCCCACGCGTATGGGGACAAGTCGATACTTTCAATTCTATAATAATTATCAAAAGGATCATCCCCACGCGTATGGGGACAAGCCGACTTCAGCGGATTTTTACAGTGTTCCGCAGGGATCATCCCCACGCGTATGGGGACAAGCTTTCTGCCGATATTCTGTGACTGTATCCGTCAGGATCATCCCCACGCGTATGGGGACAAGTCTTTCCTTATTTCACGGGCACAATACTTTCCGGGATCATCCCCACGCGTATGGGGACAAGAATTGAACGTTTGCAAGAACTCGGATATAAGGAGGATCATCCCCACGCGTATGGGGACAAGGGTGAAAAAGTAATGTTTAACAATGGCGCAAAAGGATCATCCCCACGCGTATGGGGACAAGTGATAAAGCATACATATATAAAAACGGAAAGTAGGATCATCCCCACGCGTATGGGGACAAGCGCATACTTATCACGGGGAAAGCACTGCCATAAGGATCATCCCCACGCGTATGGGGACAAGTTTTTAACAAAAAATGGATACTTGTCAGATGAAGGATCATCCCCACGCGTATGGGGACAAGTATTGTCGGTGGAATCAAAGATTTTGTTTCAAAGGATCATCCCCACGCGTATGGGGACAAGCAAGGAAGCATATCCCCGAGTAATGATTTTATAGGATCATCCCCACGCGTATGGGGACAAGTTTTTGTCCGTCGGTTGCAAATTTTCCTTTTGAGGATCATCCCCACGCGTATGGGGACAAGCTTCTGCAAGACGGGATATTTCATTTTCCAAAAGGATCATCCCCACGCGTATGGGGACAAGGTGAAAATTATGTGAGATTTTAACTACGGTTTAGGATCATCCCCACGCGTATGGGGACAAGAATTGTTGAGCTTTTTGATAGGGAAATTGAACGGGATCATCCCCACGCGTATGGGGACAAGGAAATGCAAGTTAATTATGGTTTAGGTGCAGAAGGATCATCCCCACGCGTATGGGGACAAGCAATGGAAATGTTATTCCAGCTTTTGCTAATGAGGATCATCCCCACGCGTATGGGGACAAGTTCGCCGTTTTCATCAATCAAGCGATAATACCAGGATCATCCCCACGCGTATGGGGACAAGAACTGGAAATGATTTATGTATGTTTTTCGGTGAGGATCATCCCCACGCGTATGGGGACAAGTGAAACTTCCCCGAATGTTTTCGAAAGCCAACAGGATCATCCCCACGCGTATGGGGACAAGCTTCAGTTAAAGTGTTTGATTGAAACAACCCCTGGATCATCCCCACGCGTATGGGGACAAGGTTGTATATGTCTCATAAGGCGAAATACTGGGAGGATCATCCCCACGCGTATGGGGACAAGTCGGTACGCTTTCAAGCTTTTCGATAATGTCCTGGGATCATCCCCACGCGTATGGGGACAAGCTACAGGGACACCCATATCTTGCAGTAAATAGAGGATCATCCCCACGCGTATGGGGACAAGACTCATAAATCAATATATGGTTCAGCAGACAGGATCATCCCCACGCGTATGGGGACAAGGTGGTTGTAACGGTCTTTACACCGAGCTGAGCAGGATCATCCCCACGCGTATGGGGACAAGAACAGGGGTCTGCTTTACAAACTGCAATAGATAGGATCATCCCCACGCGTATGGGGACAAGTTAGGCACGGTCTGAGGATAAACAGCAGGAGCGGGATCATCCCCACGCGTATGGGGACAAGTTACCAACAAGTACTATACAAACCCTTTCGCTAGGATCATCCCCACGCGTATGGGGACAAGGGTGAAACCGAATGCAAGAAAACGTGTTTGTGGGGATCATCCCCACGCGTATGGGGACAAGAAACTATAATACAGATTTCACAAAAAGGGTGTAGGATCATCCCCACGCGTATGGGGACAAGAACCTTAAAAAATAACCTTAGTTGTTGCGCCTGGGATCATCCCCACGCGTATGGGGACAAGTTGTGCCTAAACTATGTGGTAAATTATGCGATGGGATCATCCCCACGCGTATGGGGACAAGGTGTTGTAATCGGTATAAACGCAAAGGGTGATAGGATCATCCCCACGCGTATGGGGACAAGTATGCGCATTTTTACCGCTGACAAAAAATGACAGGATCATCCCCACGCGTATGGGGACAAGTCGATAGTCACGCCTGCTACCTTTGTTGTCAAAGGATCATCCCCACGCGTATGGGGACAAGCAAGCAAAATAAAAGATAGTTTTTCACAAAACGGGATCATCCCCACGCGTATGGGGACAAGGTTGTTATATATTTACAATACTCCCCGTCTGCGGGATCATCCCCACGCGTATGGGGACAAGGCATCGGTAATGTAATCATGGATTTTCCTGAGAGGATCATCCCCACGCGTATGGGGACAAGTTGCCGATCAGGGCGGCGAGCTTGAGAGCAGAGGGATCATCCCCACGCGTATGGGGACAAGCCTTTGTGACAGCAGGGATTTCAAAGGGACGCAGGATCATCCCCACGCGTATGGGGACAAGGAAAAAGTAAAAAAGGCAGGATTTACCAACGCAGGATCATCCCCACGCGTATGGGGACAAGGTATCCTGTGTAAAATTTGGAACTTTACAACGAGGATCATCCCCACGCGTATGGGGACAAGTTGGAAAAAATATGGATTGGTTTAGAACGCAGGGGATCATCCCCACGCGTATGGGGACAAGTGACCGCAAGGTCATCTACATTCCGATAGGCTCGGATCATCCCCACGCGTATGGGGACAAGGATAGCATCAGCGGAAATGTTTAACAGTGGTGAGGATCATCCCCACGCGTATGGGGACAAGGATTGTGAGTGCATCATTGACGGATATAAGCTGGGATCATCCCCACGCGTATGGGGACAAGTTGCCCAAGTCAGCCCCGACGGTGCAAAGTTTGGGATCATCCCCACGCGTATGGGGACAAGCATATCGGGATTTTTGAGCAGGGTGCCTGTCAAGGATCATCCCCACGCGTATGGGGACAAGCTCCGACAGTGACAGCCCGCAACACGCAGTTGAGGATCATCCCCACGCGTATGGGGACAAGTTAGGTTTAAAGATCTTGACTGCAAACATGCAAGGATCATCCCCACGCGTATGGGGACAAGACAGGGTCTCAAGCACTTTGATACAGTCGCTGAGGATCATCCCCACGCGTATGGGGACAAGCAGCACAGCTACAGGATCGGACACTCGAACTGATAACCTTACCGATACTAGGATCATCCCCACGCGTGTGGGGACAAGTAGAGACTGTGCTTAATGACAGCTGGGACAAGAGGATCATCCCCACGCGTGTGGGGACAAGTTACCTTTTTACTTGCTTAATTCTGTTGCCGAAGGATCATCCCCACGCGTATGGGGACAAGACGCCATATATAGTGTTTGCTTTCCAAGTGTTAGGATCATCCCCACGCGTATGGGGACAAGGCTTCCCATGTATTCTGCAGGCTGTAACACTAAGGATCATCCCCACGCGTATGGGGACAAGAACATCCGCGGTAACACCGTCATCAAAAATCTTAGGATCATCCCCACGCGTATGGGGACAAGGTGCAGATTATCAATGCTTGACTTTACAAGGTAGGATCATCCCCACGCGTATGGGGACAAGTTTTAGATGCATGGAACACATATAAAAATGACAGGATCATCCCCACGCGTATGGGGACAAGATGGCTGTATTAAGCGTTGACGAGTATATTGTGGGATCATCCCCACGCGTATGGGGACAAGTCGTCAGGCTCTCCAGCAGGACAGACACGGTGAGGATCATCCCCACGCGTATGGGGACAAGAACGTTCTGGCTTCGACATTCTGCCCGTGGATAGGATCATCCCCACGCGTATGGGGACAAGCTTTTCACTAGTCGTGACGGTAACGAAATTAACGGATCATCCCCACGCGTATGGGGACAAGAAAGCTATATCCTAAAGACGTTAAAGCATATAAGGATCATCCCCACGCGTATGGGGACAAGTTAAAAAATCTCGGGCATCCAACAGGGTAATAGGGATCATCCCCACGCGTATGGGGACAAGTTGCCGAGGTTAATACAACGCCATATATAGTGTGGATCATCCCCACGCGTATGGGGACAAGTGACTATCTCGATAGTCACGCCTGCTACCTTTGGGATCATCCCCACGCGTATGGGGACAAGCATATCGGGATTTTTGAGCAGGGTGCCTGTCAAGGATCATCCCCACGCGTATGGGGACAAGGAGTATATGTTGACATCAACACAGGCGATATTAGGATCATCCCCACGCGTATGGGGACAAGTCGACCACGCCCTGCGTTCCTACAGGGCGTGTGGGATCATCCCCACGCGTATGGGGACAAGAGTCAGGTAGTGCAACAATAACCGTTGCCTAAGGGATCATCCCCACGCGTATGGGGACAAGAGCCGTGAGAGGAGGAGTTAAGCTCCTCCTCAAGGATCATCCCCACGCGTATGGGGACAAGTTGGGCTTGATATATGGTATCAGTTTGATAATAGGATCATCCCCACGCGTATGGGGACAAGCCTTGTATATTTATTATGTATGTAGTCAGAATAGGATCATCCCCACGCGTATGGGGACAAGGATAAAACCGACGTTACCATTTATTTCCACAACGGATCATCCCCACGCGTATGGGGACAAGAGCAATTTCGCCCGATAACGCTTTAGGCTGTAAGGATCATCCCCACGCGTATGGGGACAAGATATTTTCACAAAAGACGGAGCTACCGTTGTAGGGATCATCCCCACGCGTATGGGGACAAGACTGCGTGTTGCGGGCTGTCACTGTCGGAGCTGGGATCATCCCCACGCGTATGGGGACAAGCAGATGCTTTATACAGGCTGTTATACTGTGGCAGGATCATCCCCACGCGTATGGGGACAAGTTACTATACACCTTAATAGTTTTGGTTGTCGTGGGATCATCCCCACGCGTATGGGGACAAGTAAGAGTTCAGCTCAATGCTTTCCGTGTCTTTGGGATCATCCCCACGCGTATGGGGACAAGCGCATATCCCTTGATAGTTTCATCGTTCGGGCAGGATCATCCCCACGCGTATGGGGACAAGTATCTAGTGCGCTGAACAAAATCGAGAGAAAGTGGATCATCCCCACGCGTATGGGGACAAGTCGAGAAGCTGTAATGAACGGCAGGCAATACGAGGATCATCCCCACGCGTATGGGGACAAGACAGTATGACGATTTTTTTACAATGTATGGATAGGATCATCCCCACGCGTATGGGGACAAGCTCAGTATTTTCGATAGCCCGCATTTCAGTCAGGGATCATCCCCACGCGTATGGGGACAAGATTTTAACCTACTTTATGCGCAGAACTTTTTCAGGATCATCCCCACGCGTATGGGGACAAGTACCGCAGTTGTCAAAGCTTACCCCATCACTTGGGATCATCCCCACGCGTATGGGGACAAGGATAAGGTTAAAAAGGCAGGATTTACCAACGCAGGATCATCCCCACGCGTATGGGGACAAGTTTATAGGGAGTCGCCGTCGTTCGGCGTACAACGGATCATCCCCACGCGTATGGGGACAAGTTTTATTCTCCTGTGTTATACTTATCTTGTAGAGGATCATCCCCACGCGTATGGGGACAAGATTCCGAGGAATTGCCTTCGCTGATGGTAAGTAGGATCATCCCCACGCGTATGGGGACAAGTTTGTAATACACGCATTTGCGATTACAAAGGGGGGATCATCCCCACGCGTATGGGGACAAGATATGTTGCGTAATCCTGTGTATGCTGGGAAAAGGATCATCCCCACGCGTATGGGGACAAGAAATATTTGGAATACGGCGCATAGTCTAAAAAGGGATCATCCCCACGCGTATGGGGACAAGTCTCCGCTTCTGTTCCCTTAGTATATCCATCAAGGATCATCCCCACGCGTATGGGGACAAGTAATTAGACTTTTTGAGAATCCAGCCGAATTAAGGATCATCCCCACGCGTATGGGGACAAGTAAAGTCAAAAGGTGTGTAAAGCCCGTCCTGCGGGATCATCCCCACGCGTATGGGGACAAGGCGCACAACTCCATACTATGAGTATACCTCATAGGATCATCCCCACGCGTATGGGGACAAGTTCAGAAATGACCGCAGACCAGTTTAAAACCTAGGATCATCCCCACGCGTATGGGGACAAGTCGAAAGACGTGCCAAAGTATTTGTTGACATCAGGATCATCCCCACGCGTATGGGGACAAGACGGCATCATGCAGATGACAATCGAATCAAGCGGGATCATCCCCACGCGTATGGGGACAAGCCCGATAAACTCTTGTGAGTACATCAAAAAGCGGGATCATCCCCACGCGTATGGGGACAAGGGAGCTTTTACAGCTGTCGGCACCGTGTCCGAGGGATCATCCCCACGCGTATGGGGACAAGCAGGATAAAAGTTGCCTGATTGTGAGTGCATCAGGATCATCCCCACGCGTATGGGGACAAGCGTTGTTTATATCAGCTTTAGACCAAAGCCGCAGGATCATCCCCACGCGTATGGGGACAAGTTGTTTCCCTCCTGCCTTACGGCTTACTTTATAGGATCATCCCCACGCGTATGGGGACAAGAAAGATATGGTCAATGACGAGATACGTGACGAGGGATCATCCCCACGCGTATGGGGACAAGCTCTCTTTTGCATTTCAATCAGTCTTTTTTCGAGGATCATCCCCACGCGTATGGGGACAAGTTGCAGGACAAATGTCACGCATAGTGTCTTCAAGGATCATCCCCACGCGTATGGGGACAAGAAGTAGTCGTCGTACTGCTTTGCGACTGTGGCAGGATCATCCCCACGCGTATGGGGACAAGTTTAAGGATTTTTTACCATATATTACAGGCTGAGGATCATCCCCACGCGTATGGGGACAAGCTGTCCTCGTGTCCGTGCCTGATGCGCTCATCGGGATCATCCCCACGCGTATGGGGACAAGAGGTCAGCTACTATGTTATCATAGTTCGTTGTAGGATCATCCCCACGCGTATGGGGACAAGCACATCGTGGGATTATGCGTCCGCCACAGCTTAGGATCATCCCCACGCGTATGGGGACAAGACTAAAGAAATCAAGGAAAATAGCGGTTTTGCAAAATCAACCGCTTAGATTTCCTTTAACTTTTCATAGATCCTTTGTGTAAGCAGACAATCGTCAAGCGCCCTATGAATCCTATCTTTATTATAATGCAAATCAAGATAATCCGCAATAGCTGATAATGAATATGAATTAATATCAAGTAGTTTTCTTGATATTTTAACTGTATCAATAATTTTTGACGGAACAAAATCAATTTTGTTTTCAGCACACGCAGATTTAATAAAATTCAGGTCAAAACCGATATTATGCCCAACCAGAGGTTTTCCGTTGCATCGCATTGCAAACTCACTAAGTGCTTTGCTTTTGTCTGTTCCTTCACTTGCCAGTAATTCCTCCGTTATACCTGTAAGCCTGATAATCGCCTCCGGTATTTTTTTATCTGTTTTGACAAGCACAGAATATGTTTCCGCTACTGATCCGTTTTCAACCGTCACTGCACCGAGTTCTATTATTTCATCATCGGGATTAAGTCCCGTTGTTTCAATATCGATTACCGTATATGTATCCGATACACCGGATGATTTCTGTTTTTTCTCCGATAAACGATTTATGTGATTTGTCATAGCCTTAGGACGAATAACGTTTTCATCGTCACTTTTTGTCACACGTCTTTTTATAAGCTTTATGCCGTCATAATCTACCGGCTCCCATTGCGTATTGTGAATACGGAATTCCAGTTTCTGCTCGTTATTTGAGCTGTATGACATTGAAGCGTGACCGTTTCCAATGTTTGAGCACACTCTATCCCATACGTTATCACGAACTCTTGCGTTCAGATTTCCGACATACACGCCTGTGTCTATTTCCTGCATCCACCTGGAAAGATCTCCGCGCAGTTTAGGCGGACAACAACTCAGTGTAATTACTACCATCATATCGTCACCTGTATTGTTTACCGTAATCGAGAGGTTCGTTTTTATCATTCCACAGATACATGGCTTTTTCGTCATCCGGATTTTCTTCAGGCATCAGCAGATATTTAATATCGTGTACCATTCGCTCAAGCATATGAGCTTTCACCATTTCGTCACGGACCCTATGCCGTACAAATCTTGATATATCATCATTTACCGATGCAGCCGCTTCAAAAGATATCGGTATCGTGACTTCAGCTTTATAAAGATCGGCTATATCGTATACGAACGAACATTCGTGACCAATATGTACAAACCCCAGTGCAGGCGAACACCCCATAGAACATATAACAGCGTGAGCAAGCCCGTAAAGGCAGGCGTGAGCCGCCGACAGAGCCTGATTGACCGGATCGGACGACTGGAAATCTTCGTGATTGTATACACGACCGTTCCATTCGACATTCCATTTTTCAGACTGCTGTCTGTACACTTTTCTTATACGACTGCCCTCACGGCCTCTCAGCTGTTGCAGAGTAAGCCCCGAAACATCCTCATCGGGAAAACGCATCATATACATCTTTCTGACAACATCAAGATGCTTGCGCTGGTTTGTGACCATTTCCGCTTGTTTTACAATAAGCCTCGAACTGTGCGTCAGCGGTCTGCCGCCGGCATAATATCTGACACCCTGCTCACCAACCCAGCATATGCTTATTCCGCTGTCGCCGATAAGTTCCATAGCCCTGTGTGAAACATCAGTTCCGGGACCTAACATAAGTACAGAGATTGTACCGGATGGTATATGCGTAACGCCGTTCTCATCAATAACGGTGATTGCACTGTCTTTTCTGTTTATTTTACAATGTTCCAGATACAGAAATGTAATTCTGTCGGCAATCTGCGGCAGTTCTACGATATCGGGTTTTATCATTCCTGGTATTTCAGCCATTTGTATTATTTCCCGGACGCATTACGGTCATAAGTCCCATACCGTATGCTTTTCCTCTGCCTATTCCGTTTATGAGCATATTTTTGAACAGTTCTTCATCCGTCACTTCAAGCAGTCCTTCAAACGTCACCGACAGAAGAGTTACTACTCTGTTGTCCTTTTTGAAAAATCTGCACCACTTGTTCTGAACCACATCAAATGAATCTTCACTAAGGCAGAACCCGTTCTTCTCTGCTCTGTCAATCAGCCACTGCTTTTGAAAGTCAACAATGGTGACTGCCCTTTTCTTACCCTGTCCCTGTTTTACATTATCCGTTTTCACCGGATTTGCGGTAAGGCGGAACTGCCATATATCACCCTTTTTTATTCTGCCAAGCAGACCGTCATATTCTCTTGTTTCTCCTGCTCTGCCGGTATCACCAAACTGCGATGCTATAACAGATAAGTCGGGCTTCTGATTGCTGAGAATCATCAGATAAAGCTCTCCTCCAAGGCTGTCGATGCGCCAGAGCTTTCTTGAACGGTCATCCGTAAGTGCCGCTTCTACAGCTCCGTGCAGAACACTGCGTGAATTGACCGCCTTCAATGTATTGCGGTTTGACAGATCCAGATAAACTCTTGATAAGTACATTGTTTCACCTCAATTCAGCCATAGGGTCGTGCTCTGCAGAAACCATATCCGCCGTGCTGTCCGGCTTATCGATTTCCACATAGCAGTCTTTTATTTTTCGCAGCCCGAAACGTCTGAATGTCGGATCAAACGAAACAGGAACATCCTTGATTATTGCAGGACCGTCTTCGCTTTCTGCGATAATTCTGAGCCTTGTGTCGGCGTTTTTTCTCTGCTGTTTGTCAAGCAACGGACTTTCCGATTTAAGCACATCAAGAAGATCTCCGTCACGCAATCCCCATACAAGCGGAGGTGTAGGCGGGCATGAGCGCCTGCCTAAAAATAGCGGAAACGCCGGATGCTTCAGAGCGTCTTCGATTTTTTCTATCAGCCCTGCATCTTCATGTTCGAGTCCTACAAGGAAAGTCGCATCGGAAAGGTAAAAACGGTGCGTGATATACTTTTTTGTCTTTTCACCGTTGGCAGTGTGATAATCCCTTATCTGCCGACCTTCGTTCTCTACTCTGATACCGATCTTAAGCTCATTCAGATCGTCAAGAGGTTCCGTCCTCTCTCTTCCCATAGCCGATGCCACAAGTCCGATTACACCGCTCTTGGTCGGATATCCGAGCGTGCGGCGTGTATCAAATTTCGACTCAACGCCCCATGACTGCAACGGAGCGGCAAGTCTGAGCAGCAGTACAGGCATTATACCACCTCATCTTTTATGTAGCTATACAGCTTTTCGAGCAGCTCGTCAAGATTTACCCTTTCGGCATCGGATATAGCGTCCGCACCTATCACAAAGCTCTTTACAGGCTTTCCGCTGAAGTTGTCATATACCTTGCCTGCATATTCCTGCAATTTCTTCACGGACTCTTCAACATAGCCGTTATTGCTGATAACCGGCTTTTCAAATGCACCTACAAGGTTTACGGGCTGATCTTTTCTGATCGTCACATAAACCATATCGGGATATGTTCTGTTTGCGTATGAGTTCTGCTTACCGGTAGGCATAGAGCAGATAAATGCTTCGGCAAATCCCTTTATAACTTCTGCTACAGAAACACCTATTGATTTCTTAAGCTGTGCAACATTCACAGTCGCATATCTGTAAAGCGTTGAAGAATTGAACTCTGTTGTTCCGAGATGTCCCGCACCCGCACTGTCCTCAGGCGAGCAATCGTCTACTGCCGTAAAGTAGTCATACTCATTCTGAACAGCATGAGTTGAAATGCTGTGAGCAACCTGCGATGCCGCATCTACATTCAGGTCAGCATCGTCTGCTACCATTCTTCCGAATAAAGCAATATCAACAGAAGGCGTTTCTTTAAGCGCCTGCTTATAGAGCTTGGCGTCTTTTTCGCCGTTTATAACAAGTTGTGCAAGATTATTAGCCTGCACAGCACTTATAAAGAACAGTGCTCCTGTTTTATTATCCTTCTTTTCGTTTATTTTCACACCTGCCGAGTTCATCGCCTTTATAGCTTCCTTAACGGCTGTTTCATCGTCAAAACTGCTGTCAAGCTTTTTGATTTCATTTGCAATAAGATCAACAGCGTGCATTGTTCTGTAGCCGAGTTCTTCACTTGTAAAAAGTTCATTGAACATAAGACGCATTGCGTGCTTCCACGACTGGCTTGACACTCTCGCTCTGTTTGCACCGCCGTAAAAAGCTGTTTTAGGTCTGCCGGTATCATCACGGTTTACGCATGAAGGCGGAACTGTCTGTACTACATGGAAATCAACATATAATCTTTCGTTACTCATTTTCTTTACTCTCCTTTTGAATTATCTTTTTCGGTCTTATACTTTTCGGAATAGAAATCTCTTCCCCACGACAGTTTTATATCTGCCGCCTGCTCAGGATAATTGAACCTGTAGAGTTCTTCGGCAAGCTTCGCATAATCAAGCGGTATACTCTTGCCTTTGAGCAGTTGAACTATGCTTTTGAGCTGGTAAGCAAGCTCTTCCTTTGTCGTTGATGTTACAACAAGGTTAAGTCTGTTTACAACACGTTCTTCATCATCATTGCTGTTTGCAATGTGATAAGCCGCTCTTCCCAGAGTATAGCCCTTTTCATACATAAACCTGTCGTTACCCTGCTGATGCAAAGCGTACAACGTCAGAGCCGTATAAACTGCCCATTCTGCATTTGACGCACACTTTGAACCTTTAAGTTCTTCATCGATTCTGTCGAATATCAGCCACCAAAGCGACGGGAGTTCTCCCGGCTTTTTACCGATACCGTGTCGAAGCTCGGCAAGATAGCCCTTGCCTCTTCCTGTGTCTGCAATGCTGTGCAGATACTCGATTTTTGATGCGGTATAACGATAAACCATATCACTCTTACTCATTTGTTATCACCTTCTTTTCTGAAAATTTTATTTATTGTAGCATTAAAAATGTTAAGAGCCTCTACCGTAGTCACAAGGTTTTTATCCTTGCCATCCTTCTCATATCTACCGAAAATCGTATTTGCGCTCATCTGATGAACACAGTCGTTTCCGAATACGATTGCGATTTTCCTTACAGTATCTTCGATTTTACCTGTGTATTCATCAATATCATAACTTGTATCAAGCTGTGACAGCCAATCTCTGAAAGGCTTGTCTATCATACTGTAGAACTGCGTCTTTGCATCTTCTCCGGATAGTTTGTCACCGCTTGCTCCTGCGGATTTCTGCAAATTGATACTGAGTTTATTTACCGCTTTAGCCGCACTTTCACATTTGCCTATCTCGTTTCCTATACGATAGCGCCACGCTTCTCCGACTTTCATCAGCAGATCTGAATGGAACGACAGTTCATCACTGATAGAATCAACAATCTTAAAACACATACTATCGTTGAAATCATGAATTACAGACGCCGTTGTTACATTAAGTAAAAAGCAATTATCCAGATAGCTCCTGTCTATGTACGATTCAATATGAGCTATAACGCCCGGTTTTCTTGCAGTGCTTGAATTTTCATCACCTTCAAGCGCCGCGATACTTCCGAATTCCTGCCAAGCCTTTGTCGAAGGCTTATGAAGCTGAGGTTTATATTTTATGCTGTCGCTTCCTTTTTCTTTATACGACCTCCAGAGCGTCATCTGCTCACCGAAAACTTCAACTTCTTCAAAATAATCTCCGCCTGAAATATAATAACCGTTCACCTTTCCGTTTTCTCTGCAAAGATACACACGTCTTGACATCAATGAAAGCAATGCCGCCTGATTATCGGGAACAGGTATCAGAGTATTGAACTCAGCTTTGTTGTTATCCTTTTCCCACGACGGAGTACTTACATACACGTCATATTCAGAATCGCTTTCTGCGTTGTAATTCAGCATAAGCGTTTCAAACAGGTTGTTTCCTCTGACCGCTATCAGCCCCAATATACTAACCCATGATTTCTTAGGTACTGGTTGTTTTGCCGCTGTATCGTCAAAACAGATTATATGTAACAACCAACGAACCGCTTCCGAATATGAAAGCAGTCTTCCGTCATTGTTCCTGTCAGAGAAAAGCCTGGGCTTATTGGCACTTTCAAAAAGCGAGCCAATCATTTTTGCTATACTTGTAGCCTTACCTTTACCGTTTACCTTGTTAGACTGATAAAACGGATACTCCTCATCAAACAGCCAGAAACGGTCATACCATTTTTCAAAATACTTCTCAAACGGCTTCATCGGAAATTTGCCGCTCCGATAAACCTCGATCCAGTTATCCGTAAGATAATTAATATCGTCCTCGGGATCAACTTCATCACCGTTTTTGTCGTACCTTGAGAATACCGTGTAGATCACCGCAAGCAGAAACCTCAGTACAGCCATATCCTGCGTTTTTGTTTCTCCTGCAAGCTCCGTGTAATCCTGTGCGTGTTCAAAGACCTGCCTTATGCTTATCTCTTTCACCTCGCACCCGTTGTCACGGACGCATATCCACGGTTCGTCGATCAGATTGAACTCTCTGTCCATATCAGCTTTCTTCCTCCTTTATTTCTTCAAAACCTCTTTCGGTGCTGTATTTATACGTTCTGCCGAGCATACTTATCTTGTTATTTCCGTCAAGCAAAAGCAATATCTCACCTTTGAGCCACTTTGCATTCCTCCACGCCTGAGGCATAGAGTTTGCCAGTATCTCAATCGTTTTACCAAAATTATAAGACTTGCTGAAAAATGCCGGCAATCTCAGTCTTTGCTTTGCTATCAGCTTTGCCTGTGCATTATCGGGTACAGAAGTAATATCAAACACTGCGTCCCGTGAAAACAGCGAATACTCCGTATCGGATGTTTTCACAAGCACAAGCGCTTCTATGGTTTCCTGCCCGTCACGCACCGCCGCTTCACCGTCTGAATCATTGTTCAGCTCTCGCCTGTTGATCATATCGCTAAGCGTTGAATCACTGCGATTAATTTTTTGTGACGGTATGCAATATTTCTTGGCTCTTTGCTTTTTCTCTTTTTGTTCATCACTATATTTTCTATACTCTGCGGTCTGTTGTTCATCATTGTCGGGTTCGGAATAAACAGTGCCGACAAGCTCAGGAATACATCCCGGTATTACCAGTTTATCCGGCAGATATTTTTCAGTTTGCTTCAGTATCCAACCGGAGTAAACACTCTTGCTGAAATCTTCCGGGATCAACACGCACAACTCAGGCTCGGATAATTTATCCGGACGTGTGCGGTTATGTCTGTGCAGTCTGCCTGAACGCTGTAACAACAGATCCATAGGGCAAAGTTCGGTTATCATATAGTCAAAGTCTATATCAAGCGACTGTTCAAGCACCTGTGTGCCGACTACTATCAGCTTGTCCCTCTTCTCACAGGTCGACTTCTTGCCGACAAGCTCTGTTAGCTCACGCTCAATTGCCGCTCTGTCAGTCGATATAAGTCTGCTATGGAAACATATAACACGATAATCAGGCATATTCGCCGCTATTGTGTCGGCAAGTTCCTGGGAATAAGCAACACTATTCACAATAACAGCCGCACAACCGCCGCCAGACAGTTTATCTTCAAGCAGGTTTACAATATCGTTACTGTCATTTTCTTCTCTTCTGATTACTGTGATAGGCTTATCTGGGATATCAACAGGTATAGCCTTCTGCTTTACCTCCGCACCGTCGCTCCACGTCAGTATAGGATATGCCGTACTGCTGTTGTCAAAGCTGTTCTTACTGCCGGTATACCATTTTATCAGTTCCGCTCTCTTATCCGGCGGCAATGTTGCAGAAAGAATTATCACAGGCACATTATACGCCGCCATCCAGCGCAATGAATTTTCCAGATAAACGTACATATATCGGTCATAAGCATGGCACTCATCTATAATAACAGTCTTACCTGCAAGTCCCAGGTGCCTTAGCATAACGTGTTTCTGCTTTAACGATGCCATAAGAAACTGGTCAACTGTAGCAACAACAAATTCGGACAACAGCGCCTGTTTTCTTCCTTCAAACCAGGTATGAACCATTATATTGTCATTATCGTCATCGGAAATGTCGGATGCTCTTCCGTGGAACATCTCACAGTATTCGTCATTCATATCCGTCATACCGTGTGCAAGTCTGAGCGAATGTATATCATCAGTACCACTCGCCCAGGAATGAATACGATCAAATATTCCGTTAGCGGTTGCCTGCGTCGGCAGTCCAAAAAACATTCCGCCATAGCCGAAACGTGATGCAAGTATCTCCGTTGCCGCAAGTGCCGCCTCAGTTTTACCTATTCCCATAGGTGCCTCAAGTATGTATATACCGGGCTTATTGCAAAGGCTTACAACATTCATAAATTCACGCTGTACGCAGTTCGGTTTGAAGCCGAAACGCTCTTCAAAAAAGCTGTCGCTATCAGCGATAAAATCGGCATACCAGCTGTCCGTAAGCGAAAGCTTGTTCCACGCTCTTCTGACACGCTCCTCACACTGCTCATCGGTGAGTTTTTCTTCGATGTCTATGTAAGGAAAATAATCGGTGTTGCTCGCTATCCAGTCACTCATTACGAGCAGTCCGGTAATCAGCATCTGTGCCGCAACATCGGGATTCGGCAGATTTTTGACATCTTCAAATCCGGTTACGCTGAGAGCGTATTCCATCCATTCCGCTCTTATCCGTGTCCATTCGTTTACGTTAACATTGCCGTGTCCGTAATAGTTAGCCTCATATGAACATTGCCCCCTATCCGCCGAACAATCGCCGTGATGCGCACCAACAATGACTGCGGTTGACGGTGCAACCTCAAATTCTTTTTTCAGAATATACTGTCCCGCTATGTTATGCGGTGACTCTGATATCTGTGTCAGATCTGAAAGGTCGATACCCGCGTCAAACAGTCTGTCAGCAAGACCCTGAATATTATCTTTAAGCTTTCGTTGAAACGCCGGAGTTAATTTTCCTATATCATGCACCAGTGCAATGAACTTACAATAGTTGCACACAATTTCTTCTGCGTTCTCCGAACTCTCAATGCCAATCGCAGCACACAAGCGCCTTCTGACATTCTGAGCGATCCATTTATTGAAAAGTCGCTTTATTATCCCGGCCGTATCACTTGCGTGAACATTGAAAGGCAACCATTTTGTGTTGTCTTCAAAGCTGCTTTTTGCAGCTAACAGTTCTGATGTTTTCATTTCATATTCTCCAAATATGTTTCATTAATTGACATTATACTACTATTTTTATGCTAAGTCAATATAATTGAATACATTTTATTATACAGTATGTCTAATTATGTCGAATTAATTGAAAGTAATGATATGTGCGATTTGCCTTGTATGTACAAGCCTTAGTACCGCTTATCTTGCTTGTTGTGCTGAAAGTGTAGTCATATCCGCTCTTTGTTACTGTGACACCGGAAATGTTGAATGCACTTGCCGGCATATTGCTCTTGTTACTGTCCGGCAGTGTAATACTGTACTTCTTCGTCGAAGAATTATATTTCATTGTGTAAGTAGGAGCTTTAGCCTTATTGGGTTCAGTAAAACTCGGCACAATTGAATATGCCTTCATTTTATTTAAGATATACTCATAGCACTTTTCAGCAGGTCTGCCTTTCAACTGTTCATAGTAAACAGTAGCAGGAGTACCCCACTTGTTCGCTTTTAAATCACCCTTGTTATAGCCCGTTCTTAGCTGCTGCTGTATTTCCCATACGATTATCTGCGTTGCGAACGAGAAATCATCAAGATTTGTGTTAGCAACCGGCGATTTGGTGACGGAGCTGTTAAAACCACAAAGTAAATCAAATTTCAATCTGACACTTACATTATCCGGTAAGTTTTGCATATATTTATCGCTGGTATCTTTACCAACATAGGAACTACCTGTGCTGTATGATACACCGGCTTCGATACAGATTGCCTGCTGTGTTACGCCGTTCTTACTAATGCCTAACTTAGCGTGTGTTGAGGCATAGCGAGTGGCTACACCTACACTACCGTCTGACTTATAGTAGATATAGTCGTAATTGTACTTATCGGCGTAAGGCTTACCGTCAGAGCCGATGTAGTTTCCAAGCATAGCCGCATAAACATTGTCACCGACACCCCAATCTGACGCAAGCGTCTGAATGGGCAGAGCGACTAATGTCATAACTGCCGCAAGGAAAAGTCCGGTCAGCTTTTTGAATTTGTTTTTAAACATAAC
>JABLTQ010121318.1_pt1 | contig 17846 bp, 23 predicted proteins | sample 7160101 | NCBI WGS metagenome assembly JABLTQ01 (sample SAMN14651228, study PRJNA627086) | human gut metagenome | isolation source: feces | host: Homo sapiens
ACGCTTAAAGCGCTCAGTCCTTGACGAGTCAGAGAACGTGTTTGGGGAGGAATGATGACAGAATACGCAAATCCGATAGTAAATGCTGCTGTCAACCTTGGTATGAATAAGAAAGCAGCTCTTTTAATGGCTGATAATACTGCAGAAATTGATTTTGAAGCCATTATAAAACTTAATAAATCAGTTGAATATTTTCAAAGCGGACAGTTTCAAAAAGACTATGAAGCTGAGAAATGGCTTGATAAACATATGGATTGAGGTGGAGATGAAAAAATTTAGATTAACAAGTAACTCGTTTTTATTGAGTGATGGATATCCTCACTCAAAAGCTGTTGAGGTTCAATCTGATAGCTATGCTGATATTATCCAAGAAATCGAAAGCAACGCAGGTTGGTACACCGCTGACAACGGAGCTTTCAAAGTTGCCTATATCGAGGAGGTTGTGGAATGAAAAAACATACCTATTTAGCAATATTCAAAGGATATAGCATTAAATTCGTTGCAACGGAAGATAATTTAGCTGAGGTTATAAGTTTTGGAAAAAAATGGTTTCATGTCAAAGATAGTGAAACTGGTGAAATGATTTCTTTAAACGTGATGAATATCTTGTATTTTAGAAGAATAGATGAGTAAAAAAAGAGTGTTTTAATAAAAATAAAAAAAGCCCGAACTGACCAGGTTCGAGCGAAATTGTGAATTCTAACGTTTATATTTTTATGGTCTAACAAATTATATCATACTGAGCTAGGAACTCGCTAAACTCAACTGGAGGAATAAATAATGAAAGACAATAAACAAGTATCATTAATTCAAAGAACACTGCTAGAAGTTGCACAATTTAAAAAACATAATCTAAATGAATTTTTGATAGGGAAAACGGACTGGTGGTATTCTCCTATCAATGATATTGTAATGGCTATGACTAACGGAGAAAAACCTGATCCTTTTAAATATGCTGAAGTAGAAACAAACGATTAGCTATGGGTTATGTCAACAATAGATGGAGATCTTGTATTGGAGGGAAAAGGTGGAATAGGAATCGAGGTTAAGTGATAACAAAGAAAGCCCGCTGGGAACGGGCTTTACAAACGATTTATTCTAATACTATTATAACATAACAGGAGTTAGAATATGACAAAAGAATTGACGAAAGCACAATGGCATGATGTTCGAATGACCTTAAGAATTATCATTCGCAATAAGAAGAATGCTAAGCAATCTCAGCTTATCAATGAAGCATTAGATAATATTAAAGACGAAGATGATCGCAAGATATTCAAACGATACTACATTGATGGTTGGGGAATCATTAAGATCACAATGAATATGTATTACTCAAAGACTGCAGTTATTGCTAGAAATAATAAAGCAACGCAACAGTTTGCTGAGAAATATGACGGCGGTCATTTACTTAAGATGTTTCATGAATAATATAAAGAACGCTACTTTTTTGTAGCGTTTTTGTTTTACGATTGAATCATGATAGATGTGAGTACACCTAAAGCAAGGCACAGGTTCTATTGCTCAGGAGCATGGAGGCGTATGAGAGAACAGATACTCAAGCGCGATAACAATGAATGTCAGTGGTGCAAAGCAGAAGGCAAAGTAACAACAGCTAAGACTGCGACACTAGAGATAGATCATATCAAGGAGCTTGAGTACCATCCAGAGCTTGCACTAGAGCCTAGTAACCTTCGTACCTTGTGTCATGACTGCCACAACATCAGACATAACAGACACAAGGACAAACAGTTTGATGATGAAACGTTTGAATTTTAATTTTATTGTTCGGAAATTCCGATAAATTTTATGAAAGTACCCCCGGGTCTAAAAAAATTGGGTCTATTTCCAAATTTACCACAGACCGGTTGGGGGTTTTTTAACCAAATATAAAGCCATTTTTTTGAAAAGGGGGGGTAACCATGGCAAAAAGCAAACTTGAAATAGAATTATTAGGGCTAATTAATGAAAAATCAGCTTCAGAAATTGAAAAGGTGGAGAGATATTGTAGTTTGGTTAGAATATCCAGAAACCTTGATAAATCTATTTCTAAAGATGGAACAATGATAAAAGTCGTTAATGGTAATCAAGAATTTTTGAAACCAAACCCTGCCATTTCTGAGAAGGTAAAAATTAATACAGCTCTTATAAAATTGGATGAATTTTTCGAGGAAAAACGATCCGAAAAGGGCAAAAATAATGATTTTAATGAGGAAGATTTATATGCTGATTAAATATGTCAGTGATTATATCAATTCTTATCATGCTCAAAAAGTAAAACTTAACAAGGAACGTATAGAACTTGTTGAATATATCGCTAGAGAAATTGAACCTCGTCTTGAAAGAAAAAAGATTTACTTTGATGAAAGTCAAATAAATAAATGTATCAGATATATCGAAACATTTTATTTTAAACTAGAGGACTTTCAAAAATTTATTATTAGTTTCATTTTTTTATTTTGGAGTGATGGGAATGATATTGTTTTTGAACAATTTTTAATCATGATGGGGCGTGGTGGCGGTAAGAATGGTTTAATCTCTGGAGTAACTAACTACTTGCAAACTCCAATGCACGGAATTCCCAAATATCATATTTCGCTTGTCGCAAATAGTGAAGATCAAGCTAAAATGAGCTTTGAAGAAATCTACGACACAATTGAGATGAATGAAAAACTTCAAAGAATGTTTTCTTGGGGGAAAAAAGAAATCAAAAATCGCAAAACCCAGTCTATTATTCGCTATAAGACAAACAATGGAAATACAAAAGATGGTTTGCGTGACGGTGCAGTAGTATTTGATGAAATACACCAATATGAAGACCATAAAGTAACAGATGTTTATATTTCTGGTTTGGGGAAAGTTGCCAATCCAAGAGAGTTCTATATCGGAACAGATGGATTTGTTCGCGAGGGATTCATTGATGAAATGAAGGAATTAGCTCATAAAGTACTCAAAGGTGATGCTGATTTTGATGAATTATTTCCTTTTATTTGCAAACTGAACGATGAGCAAGAAGTCGATGATCCAGCAAATTGGGAAATGGCTAATCCTATGTTTACTCTTCCAATGAGCAGTTATGCGAAAAGATTGTATAAAAAGGTTACAAAGCAATATAAAAAACTGGAAGTAAATCCGAGTGGGCGTGATGAATTTATGACCAAACGTATGAATTTGCCGGTTACTGACATTGAAAGAAGCGTGGCAACTTATGAAGAATTGAAAGCAACCAAAAAAGAATTTCCAGAATTAAGAAATCTACCTGCAGTTGGAGGATTTGACTTTGCCTCTACTCGTGACTTTATTGCAGTTGGTGCTTTGTTTAAGGTTGATGGGGATTATGTTTTCAAATCTCATTCATTTGTTCGTAAAGAATTTGTCGATAGAATATATAGCTATTCAAAGCCAAATGAAAATGTTAATGGCAAGCGACGATTTGCCCCGATTAGACAATGGGAAGATGAGGGGTTGCTCACAGTATTAGATGAACCCTCAATGGATGCACAGCACGTTGTAGATTGGTTCGTTCGTATGCGTGATGAAGAAGGCTATGAATTCCAAACTATTTGTGGAGATGGCTATAAAATGAGGGAGTATTTACAACCTAAATTTGAAGAAGCTGGGTTTGAAGTCTCTTGGAATGGCAAATTTGAAGAACCGCTTGGTTATCGTGTGGAAGTCATTCGTAACTTTAGAGCCATTGATGCGCAATTATCAACGGTAATTGAGGACAGTTTCGCTAATCAAAAAATTAATTTTGGGGATAATGATATGATGCGGTGGTACACAAATAATGTACTTAGACATTTGAAAAAAGATGGGAATGTGGAATATATCAAAAAAGAAGATGTTAGACGAAAAACAGATGGGTTTAAAGCTTTTGAAGCAGCGATGTTCAAGGCTGATTTACTAAATGAAGTAGATACCGCTGATTTCTATGATAATTTGGGTTGGTTTATGGGATAAAACGATACTTTTTGAGAGCAAAAATATTAGATAATTTACTTATGAAGTTATCAGCGAAAGCAAACAAAATGTAATTCGTTCGGTTGGATATACTTCTAACGTTGCTGGACGATAAAACCAGCGTAGTAAGTAATTGGCGGATATTAGGTATAATATCTTTGCGAGGTTCGACTCCTCGTCTTGCTATTATATTTTATTACAGGTTGTCCAATGGGCGACCTTTTATTTGTAAAAACGCTACTTTTTCGCTCTACTTTTCCATTAAACTTGAATTAAAAGTACGGAAAGGAGAAAATGTGGGACTATTTTCAGACATTTGGTCATCTGTAAAAGATAAATTAAGTACAACCGATTTAACTGGGTATGACGCATTATTTAATGCACAAGTCACGCTTGGTATTAAGAATGCTGCTTTAGAATCTTGTGTTTCTTACTTGGCAAGAACTGTTTCTAAAGGTAAATTTCTATTTAAGAATGAAAGCTCGATTACAGATTCTAAATTTGATTATGCTTTAAATATGAGACCGAATCCTAACCAGACAGCTAGTGAATTCAAAATTTCAATGATAAAAAAGCTGTTAAATGGTGAGTTATTAGTTATACAGGATGGTGATCAGTTCTATATTGCTGATAATTTTGTAACAAACTATTCGCTTGACGGGAACACATACACGGGAGTGACAGTTAACTTCTCCAATAGCAAAGTTTCTAATGCTCCTAATTCTGGACCATACGCTCAAAAATATTTTAATAGAACCTTTATTCAAGGAGTGGATTGTTTTCACTTAGATAATGACAATATTGGTATAAAAAAATATGTTGATAGTCTATGGGATGATTATGGGAAATTATTCGGAATCTTAATTGCCAATCAGCTCCGTGTAGGGCAAGTTAGAGCAAAAATCAGCATTCCTGTTACTAGTAAGATTGATGATAATGAAAGAATAAAATTACAGCAACAATATGCAACAACCTTATACGAAAAAATGATGAATGATCCTATTGTCTTTATTCCTGCAGACGATAAATCAAAATCTTCGTATGATGAAATTTCTTCTAGCAAGTCCGCAACACTTCAAAATCAGATTACTGACTTTTGGTCTTTAAAAAAAGTTTTTATTGGAGAAGTAGCAGGGTTGCTTGGAATTCCTCCGGCACTAGTGCTTGGAGAAACTGCTAATAATTCTGAAAACTTGGATTTAGCAATTGAATCCGCAGTGATTCCATTGGGCAATAAATTATCAGAAGGATTTGCAAGTATTTTAATTAAAAAATCAGGATATTCAGTTGGTAATACCCTACAAATGACTGGATTTAAAACAATTAACATCCTTGATAGGGCTGATGCAATTGATAAAGTTGGTTCAAGTGGTGTAGTGAAAATCAATGAAGTACGTGAGGCTTCTAATTTACCACCAATAACAGACGGAGACAGATTTATTATGACAAAAAATTATGAAGAGAAAGGAAAAAATAGTGAAGACACTTAAGTTTAATGGTGCAGTCGCAGATAATGACGATGCAGAAGTTTATGACTGGTTTGGCATGGAGTGCATCACCCCTAAGGATGTTAAAACTTTTTTAGATGATGCAAATGGTGAAGATGTCACAATTCAAATTAATTCGGGTGGGGGATCAGTATTCGCTGGAAGTGAAATTTTCACTGATTTAGGGAAATATCAAGGAAAAGTATTTGCCGAAATTTCAGGAATTTGTGCTAGTGCAGCAACATTTCCGCTTCTAGCAGCTGATAAGGTAACGATGACCCCGACAGGTCAAATAATGATTCATAATGTTTCTGCTCTTCAAGCAGGAGATTATCGTGATATGTCAGACATGTCTAATATCTTGCTTGGTTCAAGCGAAAATTTAGCGAACCTTTACGCAAAGAAAATGGGCGCTTCCGTTGAAGAAGCTCAAAAAATGATGGATGCTGAGACATGGTTTAATGCAAAACAAGCTAAGGAATCAGGACTTGTTGATGAAATTCTTTTTGAAGACAATCAACAAGTTCAATTGGTTGCAAGTATGTCTCCAGTGTTATCTCATGATAAGATTAGCCAGTTTAAAAATATGATCAATGGTGAAGCAAAAAAATCACCAACGCTTGACATTCGACTCGATGATAAACAAATGAATTCAATTACTAATTTAATTGATGAAAAAATAGCTGCAGTAAAAGCAGAATTTGAAGCTAATAACTCGGCAGACAAGCCGCTTAAAAATCAACTATTTAAATTTGGAGGAATTAAATAATGGATTACACAAAACTACCTAATTACACAGCGGCTGTAGAGAAATATACTAATGCAGTAAAAGAGGGTGCAGATGAAGCAGCACAATCTAAAGCTTTTGACAAAATGATGAACACTCTTGGAGCTGAAATTATGGAAAACATGAATGCTTCAACATCAGATAAAATCAACGAATTAATGGCTTCGCGTCCAACTAATGGGCTTTCTGAAAATGAAACTAAATTCTTTAATGATATTACTTCTGGCGTAGGGAAACCAGAAGTGACCTTGCCTCTTGAACTTATGAACCAAGTATTTCTGGAATTACAAAACGCTCATCCGCTTTTGGATATTATCAAATTCCAAAGCGCCGGATTGAAAATGAGAGCTACAGTCGCTGATTCAATTTATGGTGGTAGTACGGCTGTTTGGGGAGAAATTTTTGATGACATTAAAGGTCAATTAAAACAAACTTTCAACGAAGTAGACTTCTCTCAAAACAAATTAACTGCTTTTGTCGCAATCCCTAAAGATGCTCTTGAAAATGGTTATGACTGGTTGAAATCATTTATTATCATTCAAATGTCTGAAGCGATGGCTGTGGCACTCGAAACAGCTTTAGTTGCAGGAGATGGAAATAAAAAACCTATTGGATTGATGAAGGATCTCTCTAAAGGCGCTATCAAGGGTAATTTAACAACGTATCCAGATAAAGCCGATTTTGCAGATTGGTCTGATATTGATCCTGACAATGCAGCAGAAAAAATCGCCCCTGTAATGCAAGCTCTCTCTAAAAACGAAAAAAATATCACAGTAAATATCTCTGGACAAGTAAAAATGTTAGTTAATCCTGATGATTATTACTCTACTCTTGCTAAATTCATGTATCTCACGGATAACGGTGTTTGGGTAACTGTTTTACCTTTCGGTGTTGAAATTGTTCAATCCGTTGCAGTGCCAAAAGGAAAAGCAGTAATCTTTGCGGCTAATCGCTACTGGGCTTATATGGGCGGAACAAGAATGCAAGAGTTTGACCAAACTTTCGCTCTCGAAGACTTGCAACTTTATACTGTCAAAGCTTTCTACTACGGAAAAGCTTACGACAATAATACAGCTCGGGTTGTAAAACTTGCTACAGTCTAATGTTGCCCCAGTTACAGTCACAGAAGCTTAATAGTAAAGGAGAAGTAAATGAGCGATGCGGGAACTTGGGCGGATGGTCATCTTAAATCTTTTAAACAAAGGATGCGGATTAATACAGAAGATCCTGATGAACTTGCCAATTTAACAAAAATGCTCATTGCCTCTTATACTTCAATTCTTCGGTTGGTTGGTGTATCTGATGCTACTGACCCCGAAGTTGAGGAGTTAATCTATGAGCGTTCACGTTATACTTACAATGATGCACTTGATGAGTTCAAAGAGAACTATGCTCAAAACATTCGTGACGTTTTTCTAGCTAATCAACCTGAAGAAAGCGAGGAAAGTGATGATAAAATCGCAGAAAGTCCTTCAATCTTCTAACCGAACGAACAATGGAACGATGCGAACTTCAGTTACTTTTAAACGAGTAGGTCCTGATACCTCTTTTGATGGAAGAGGTGGAGAACTGATTAAAAAGTTTAAAACACTTGCGGATGTGTATAGCCCAAGCAATAAAGACTTGACTATTTTAGGAAGCCAAAATGTTAAGAATGGAGCAACGATAAAAATTCGTGATCCCTTAACAAGTTATCAACCTAAAAATGATGACAAGGTTATTATTGATGATCCTAGATATTCAGGTCAGGTATGGGGAATAGTAGACATTCAGCCTGATTTTCATGACCGAACTTTCTTGAAAATAATTCTAGGAGGGACGAATCTTAATGAGTAGTTCAATGACAATCAAAGGGTTTGAAGAAATTGAAGCAAAATTGAGAGAAAAGTTTAGTGAAACTCGTGTGAAGAAGATAGAAAGTGATGCACTTAAAGCAGCCGCGGATGAAGCTGTAGTTGATTTAAAGAGTACCCTTTCTCAATTTGCAAATTCTGGTGATACAGTAGCTGGTGTTGTTCGAGGGAATGTTTCTAGAACATCAGGATTCCCCGTCATAAAGATAGGTAACAACGGTAAGCATTGGAGACTTGTCCATCTTGAAAATAATGGCTTTGTCAGAAATGGTAAATCATATCGTTATAAAAGTTTTGGTGCTTTACAAAGATTTTCAAATGCTCAAGGACAAAAATTTGTTAAGACAGCGCAAGCTAATTTGAAGGAGTTGCTAAAATGAATGATATGCTAAGTGAACTTATGCAAGCTTTAGCTAATGACTCTGATATTCTAGCAATTCAAAGAACAGGTGGGTTTAAAAGTTATTCAAGATATGAAAATTTATCTGGAAGCTCAACAAGTATAACAATTACTCCGACTGGTCCACCAGAACAAACCGCTATGAGTAGTAATGATTCACTAGCTAAACATTTTGTTTATCAGGTCAGCATAGAGGCAATTGACCGATTAACAGTAAAAAAATTACAAAATATAGTTGAAAATATTCTAAAAACAAAAGGATTCTTTCAGATGAATGGCGGACTAGATGAATATTTTAGCGATACAAAAAGATATGTGGATGCTCGGTTTTATGAAGGCAATAGCAATCTTTACGAAAATTATTGAAAATAAGGAGAAAAAACAATGTCAGTGCCTATTGGTTTTAAACGTTTAACAATTCGTATAAAAGATGGTAAAACTGCAGTTCCTGATAAAACTCAGTTTGTTATCGAGGGAAAAAAAGATAATGGTGGTATGGTTTCCGCTAAAGTATCAGGATTAGCGGTTGATGCCGTAAAATCTTATTCTTCAAATAAAGTATACTCCATTTCAGGAAAAGGAGTTGGAGATGGTAAAGTTGAGTTCGATATCATGGACTTCCCTGAAAAAATTAAAAATGCAGTGCTTGGAATTGTTGCATCTACTAATGGTGTATACAAAGCTACTGCAGATCGCACTTCTCCATATTGCTCGATTCTATTGGAAGATGTAACACCTCAAGGTCATCCATATTTAATGGCATTTGTGGATGGAATGTTCGCTTCTGATGGTCTTGAGTTTAATACAGTACAAGGTAAACAAAGTGAACTTCCATCAGAAGCTATTAGCTTTGCCATTGGTTCTGATGACAAAGGATTATACTACTCTACCTTTGTAGGAAATGGAATTTCTACTGATGCGGCTGGTATTGCAGAAATTAAAGCTGATGCTTTAATGGTAGCAGGGTAGCAGGAGGGTGAAATAAATGACTAAGTTATCAATTACTCTTCGTGATAAAGATGGTGAGTTTACTGTTACTCAAGAACATGTTAGCGGTCAAAAGCTTCTTGATTATTGGGATATGGCAGTTGAAATTGAAAAAAACGTTGATAAGATGTCTATTTCAGACGTTTATAAAAAACGGATTAATTTCATCGCTGGTTTATTCGATAGTTCAAAGGTAACAGAAGAATCAATTTTGGCAAGTGTACCTGCTTGGGGATTGCAAAATTTCATTAAAGATGTTTTTGAAACGATTACTGGTTCAAAAGAAGTTACGGGTGACGAAAAAAAGGAACAATGACAGTCACAGAAGCTCGTTCTGAATTTCTAGACTTTGTAAAAACGCTAGTATCGACTGGTTCATATACTTTAGCAGATATCCTTAGTAATGATTTTTCTACAGTTGTTTCTGTAGTTGGTGCAAAAATTATATCAAATGATGGTAGGGTCGATGAGCCTAAACAAGAAAAAGTGTTATCACTCTGGGAGTTTGGGCAGTCATTAAAATAAAAATAGCTCTTGTGAGCTGTTTTTTTATTTAAAAAAGAGATATAATTAAATAAAAAATACTGGAGTATTTCATGAAAAAATCAAATGACAAAGAAGTTAATATTAAAATTGTTTTTACAAAAAAACTTTTGATAGTTTTTTTAGCTAGTATGGTAATATTCTTATTTTGTATATACTTACTTATAATGACTACCGTTAACCACAGGAATCCATTTAACGGATTGAAGTATGTACCATCAAACATGGTTAAAATACCTATTGATCAGTCTGATAATTGGAAAATAAGTAAAGATGAGGCTACGCAAAAATTGGTAAAATCAGGCTTTAATGTCGATTATGTATATGATTATCATGATTCTAGTGATTCGGGTTATAAAGTTGGAAATTGTTATATAGATAGTTTGGGAAATAACAAAAATACAATACAATTTTACGCAAAAAAGCATAGCATTTACGATACATTCCCTATCAAATATGGTTATGATGTTAAAGAACTTACTACGTATGCACCAAAGGGTTCAACAATTATTTTAAGTGTAGTTACAAATGATATTTATAAAGCAGATGATGAGCATGATGCGAATGATTAAAAATTTTAATTAATAAAAAATTTATTATAAACAAAAAAACGCTACTTTTTAAGGGCGTTTTTTGTTTATCCTTGAATTAACGATAAAAGTTCAAGGAGAAAGCAATGGCAGATACACCTTTAGGGAAAATGATAATTGAAATGGGCTTTGATGATTCCAGCTTTGCAAAGGGTGTTACTGGAGTTAATAAGCAATTAGCAGCCTTAAAAAATGATTTAAAAACTTCTCAAACATCATTTTCAACATTTGGGAAAGGTGTTGACGGAGTTAGAAGTCCGATGGAAGTTCTAACTAAATCCATTGAGACACAAAAAAGACAATTAGATTTACTTAAAAAATCTTATGACGGTTCACTTGTTGATGGGAAAGCAAGCTCTAGCACTCAAAAATATGCGGCTGACATTTCAAGAGCAAGTGCTCAGATGGCTCAATTTAAATCACAGTTAAAGTTAGCAGCAGAGGAACAGTATAAACAAACATCTCTGTTACCTAAGCTATCGACAGGATTTCAAAAAGTAAGTGGTGGATTAAATTCGATTGCTTCTGTTTCTACTCCTGCTTCAGTAGCAGTCACTGCAGTGTTCGCAAAAGGAATTCAAGCAGCAACCAATTTCAATGGTAAGATGACTGAAATCCAAGCTTTATTATCAGATGGCACACCAGCAAATGTTCTTTCTAAGCAAATGGATACCTTATCAGATAAATCTAAACAATGGGCTAGACAATACGGTATCGATACCTCATCTATCAATGATGGTATGGAAGAAATGATTAAGCGTGGTTATGATTTCAACCAAACCGTTGGGGCAATGCCTGCGGTATTAGATGCTTCAAGAGCCTCAGGGGAAGATTTCGGAACAGTAATGTCTGCATCAACTGCTATTCTTGAACAGTTTGGTTTAAAGACTGAAGATACAGCATCCATGATGAAAAATACCCAACGTGTAACGGATAGTTTGACATTTGTAGCCAATAAAACATCTGCAGGATTTGAAGACATGGGTGTGGCAATGGAATATATTGGTCCTGTTGCTCATTCTTTAGGTATGAATGTGGAAGAAACTTCAGCAGCTGTTGGTTTACTTTCTAATAACGGAATTGAAGCTGATAAAGCTGGTACATCACTTCGTGGTGCTCTATCTCGCTTGTTAAAACCTACTAAACAATCTTCGGCAGCTTTTGAAGAACTTGGCATTAATATCGATGAGTGGAAAAAAGGAAATATCGGTTTACCTGATATGCTGGATACCATCAAAAAACATACCGAAGGTATGACAGATGCAGAAAAAAGTTCATTAGTTGCTAAAGCGTTTGGTGTAGAAGCTCAAACAGGTATGAACGTGCTGATTAACCAAGGCGGAGATGCATTACGTAACTTAACCAAAGAAACACAAAATGCAACTGGTTATACTAAAAAGCTTGCAGACCAAATGAACAATTCTGATAAGAATGCTTTTAATAAAGCTAAAGCGACTTTGGAAGTTTTATCAATTGATTTAGGTCAAAAGCTCCTACCTTCAATCATTCCAGTTGTTAAAGAAATAGATAATTTGGCAGGCTCGTTTTCAAAATTAAGCCCAGAGACTCAACAATTCATCATTAAAATGGCAATAGCAGCGGCAGCAGTTGCTCCAACAGCGAAAGCTTTGAGTGGATTAACAAGTATTCTCTCTGGAGTTACTGGTGGTCTGGCAAGATTTGGGGCTAGAGGTGCTGGTAAATTAGCACTCGAAGGGATAACTACAGAAGCAGGATTAGCGGCAAAAGCAGTAGGAGGCTCAGGAGGGTTAGCTGCAGAGCTAGGTGGTATCTCTCCTATTCTAGCTGGAATCTCTCCTATAGCGGTTGGTGCATTAGGTACAGCAGGTTTAGCTGGATTGATTATTGGGGTACTTGATCAAGTAAGTAAATTAGAAGATAAGCATAATGTATTCGGAACAATTAATGTTCCTGACGAAACTTACAACAAAGTTAAAAATTTTGAAGAAAAAGTAGAAGGCTTAAAAACAGCTACTGAAAAATTTGGAGCTATTGGCCCTAAAGCTTTCAATGATGTGAAGCAAGCTATTGCTAATATGGGAACTGCCGCTAATAGTGATATTGATGCAGCCACACAAAAATTAATTGATGATGCTAAAATTTTAGGTTGGTCTGATGATCAAATAAAAAATCTTAAGCAAGGCGGTTCTAAAGCAAAGGATGTTATTAAAGCGGCAACAGATGATATGACTAATATCTATCAAAATGCTGCAAAAAATCATAGACAAATTACAGCTGATGAAAATTCTAAGATAATAGCTGACCAGAACGTAATAGCCGGTCAAGAGTTAGATGCTTTGAAAATAACTGGAAGTAAAAAAACGGCTGTTATGAAGGCTTTAAATGGCGATATGACTAATATGTCAGTAGAAACTGCCAATAATGTTTCTGACAGTTTAACGAAATTAATGGATAGTGAAAATGAAAGCTATAAAAAGAAAATGGCAGCTGCTAAAGAACTTTTCGAAAACGGGAAAATGAGTGCTCAGGAATATAATGAGACTACGGAAGCATATAATAATCAGCATAAACAAATTATGGAAAAGTATGGTGTAGATTTAGCGGCTACCCAACAAGTGATTATAGATAATATGCAAAAAGGGACTCAATCATATGGTGCTTATATGAGAAGGCAGTCGGAGCAATTTGCTAATTACGGATTAGATTTCGAAGAAATGTTAAAAAAAGCAGGAAGTGGAGCTAAAAGCAGCACCCAAGAGCTTGGCGATAGTTCTAAATTGCTTGCCCAATATGCTAAAAATATGAGTAGCGATGTAAAAAAAGCAGATGATACATGGAATGGCCTGGTTCTTGACCCTAAGACAGGGAAAGTTACAACAAATGCAGCTCAAGTGGTTGCCGATACATTAAAACAAAAAGGTGGTTGGGAACAAATTCAATTTGTGATAAAGCATGCTAATTTATCTACTAATGCTAAAGCTTCAATTTTAGAAGCAGTTATCGCTAGCGGTCAATGGGATAGCCTATCCCCTAAAGATAAAGAGCTTTTTATACATAATCAGCAAGGATTGCTTGCCATTGCTGCATCTCAACAAAAATTAAACGAATGGAATAGTATTCCTGACGAAGTGAAAAAATTACTGGGAGATAATTCAAGTTTCATTAACAACGAAGCAAATGCATCGGCTATTTTAGATGCATGGAATAAAGCTACTCCAGAAGAAAAAAAACTTTTAGCGCAAAACCTGACTTTAAAGCCAAAAATGGACGCTCAAGCTATTATTGATTCACTACAAGGAAAAACGGTACCACTTGGTGCAAACAACAATACAGGGCAAGGAGTAAATAGCGCTGCCGCAACAATTGCTGCATTGCAAGGTAAAACTGTAGGAATTGATGCCAATGACAGTGGAGCAAGAACAACATTGAGTGGATTCTTAGGTGATATTCCGACTTCAAAAACAATTGATTTAATCATAAATAGAACAAACAACGCCCAAGGGACACCATACCATCCAGGCGGACTTGCTATGGTTAATGACCAAAAAGGGCCGACCTATAAGGAATTAATCAGCCTTCCTAATGGAGTAAGTTTTATTCCAGAAGGTCGAGATGTGACAATGCCACTGCCTAAAGGAACGAAAATTTTAAAAGCTAGCAAAACAGCACAACTGATTCCAAAGTATGCAAAGGGTACAGGCGGAATACCAGCAGATGCAAAGATATTTAGAGATATGCGAGCAGTTCAACAACAATTAGTAGTTAGCGCTCCAGTTGTTGATAACAGTAAGCAATTTTCAATTATCATTTCATTATTGCAAGAGTTGGTTTCTAAAGAGCCATTAATTCTGAAAGATGGAACTCGAAATAACAGGACGACGTTACGAGAAAAGAACCAGGTTTTGAACCAGCTCCAAAAAGAACTAGGTTATCTTTTTTCAAATAATTAGGAGGGAAAATGAATCTATCTTATAAGCAAAGTGTCGAAATTTCAAAAAAAGAAAAAGTAAATCGTTGGGGAGAACCAGTATATGGGGAAAAGATAGTTTATAACAATATCGAGATTGAGAGACGACCAATCTTTCAAACGGTGGGAGGAAAAAGAGAAGTCAAACAAAAGGCAATTTTAACTATTTTTGAACCTCAAACCAGTCCTATTTCTACGGCTAATGAAGAATGGGAAGGGGCTTGTGTAATTGACGAAGATCATAATGTATTTTATGTGGAGAATTATGAACCAAAATATGATGAAAATCATGAACTTATTAAGCATCAATTGAATTTATTAGAAGGGAGGTATTAATGGTTGCTGCTGATGAAGAAAAAATTACCTATACCAATGAAAATGGCGAAATGGTAATCATAACAAAGGAGCGCCCGTTCTTTTTACTTAGTAAAACAGGTTTTGGAGCAGTAAATAATACTATTAATAGCGAAAAAATGTATGGTATGGATGGAGAACATGAAAATAATGAAGCTCTTGACCCACGAACTCTAATGATAACTCTCCTGGTTTATGGTAAAAATTCTAAAAATGATAACAAACTCCAACGTACTTTACTTAATGTATTTAATCCTAAGCTAAAAGGGGTTTTGACTTATGAGTCCTATGGTAAAAGTTATGAAATAGATGTTCGGATAACGAAGGGATGGGATAGTGAATTTGACGAAAAAAGTCATACAAATCAGTGTACCCTTTCATTCTTTGCAGCTAATCCATTATGGAGAGATGTTTCAAGTGATTCTTACGTTGTTCAATTGGGACAAACAACAAATTTGCTTAGATTTCCTTTAGGAATCACAGATGATTTCAAATTCGCAACGGTAGATGTAGGAAAAGAAGTAACTGTGATAAACCCCGGACATGTTGCGGTTGGTTTAGAATTAAATATTACTTGTACAGCAGAAGTTGTTAATCCTAGGTTATTTAATCCTTATACTGAAGAGTATTTCGCCTTTAGTAGTACGTTCAAGGGGGGAGACACAATTTATCTCAATACGAATGAAGGAAAGAAGCAGGTGCTGATAAATGGAGAGAATGGCTTCTTTAAACGAAAATTAGGCTCTACTTTTATGCAAATTAGTAATCTTGAAACAAATTATTTCATCTTACAAGCAGATAGTGGAATAGGGAATATGGTTGCTACCATGAAATACTATCCTCTGCTAACGGGGGTGTGTTAATGGTTACTCAAAGAAATTTGACCGTTGAAATCTTTAACATGAATTCAGACTACACTCACTCATCAGTCGGCATATTAGAACAGTATAAAAGCTGTATGATTAATTGGCGAGCATTTAACTTTGATACCTTTCAACTGAGTTTACCATTGAATTCAAATGCTATTCCATACTTGAAGTCTGATAATATTTTTTCTATAAATGATTCCTATTTTTATATTGATTCTATCAGTTATGACAGTAAACAATCGAACTTGATGACTGTTAAAGGCAAAAGTCTTTTAGGAAAGGCAACGAAAAGAATTGTTATTCCAGTATATGCTACTAACTCTGCCAAGCCCGAAAAAATAATGTTTGATCTCATTAATAAAAATATGGTTGATACCGTAACAGGAAGAGTGATACCTCTAATAAGTATCAGAACTCCGCCAGACTTTGGATTAGCTGCAATTTCTTATCAAAATTCTTATGGAAATGTTGCTAAAGAAGTTGCAGCTCTTGCTGATGAAAATAGTATTTGTATCAAAGAAGTTCAGACAAACTTAGAAACTCCAGCCTCTCAAATCCAATTCTATAAAGGAAGGGACTTGAGTGGTGATGGAGGGATTGAGTTTAGCTTGGATGACGAGGGGCTAAAATCTGAAAGTTTAACTCGTGATATCTCTGATTTTTATAATGTAGCTTACGTTTTTGGAGAAGGTGAGGGAAATAAAAGGAAATCCATTGTAGTAAAAAAAATTGCTAGTGGGACTCCTAATGGGGCTGAAGTTAATGAAATCTATGTTGATGCACGTGACTTGCAACAAACTTATACTGATGATTCAGGAAAAGAAGTAACTTTAACGGATAATCAGTATAAAGCGCAATTACTCCAGAGAGGAAATCAAGCTTTAACTGAACATGCTGAAGTCATTCAGATTGGAGGAGAAGCAAACTACAATAATCTTAATTTTCAGTATGGTAAAGATTATATGGTTGGAGATATTGTAAGGCAAACTAATCCAAGGTTTGGAGTTTCAAAAGTTTCAACTTTAACTGAAATGCAAGAAACTTGGGATGAATTTGGTTATCATCTAGATCCAACGTTTGATAAAGACAAATTGACGCTCACAAAATTAATTAATAGAAAGTAGGTATAAACATGGCACTTTTTGTATTTCCACTAAAAAGTATTAATGGAAGTAATATGTATAATAATGATGATTTTCGCCAATACTTTGCGAATTTTATTAGTACAGGAATATTAGCGAATGCTCCCTTAGCAGGTTCAACAGCTTTTCAAGTTACTCAAACGAATAACCCATCTATGAATGTCATTGTAGGAAGTGGAGTTGCTTGGATAATCGGGGGACAAGTAATGAACACTTCATCACTTTCTTTTCAAATTCCTGCGCCTTTAACAAGTCAATCACGGACAGATTCTATCGTAGTTCAATGGAGCAATTCAAATAATAACGGGGATATCATTTATAAAAAAAATTCAACTCAAGTTGTACAAACAAATGATGTCTATGAGCTACAGCTTTGTAAAATCTTAGTTCCAGCAAATGCGACAAATATTCCTCAAGCAAATATCACAGATATGAGAGCAGACACGTCAGTTTGTGGCTTTTCAAGCCCTTATGAGGCAATAAAAACAGGCGATTTACTTGCTCAATTCAAATCAGAACTTGAAGCGAATGGGGTGTTGTTTGAAGATTGGTTTGCGCAAGTTAAAGCAGATTATCAAGCCTATCTTACAGATGCTCAGAATTATATCAAGCAAGGGAAAGTAGATTTTCAATCTTGGGTGGATTCTGTAAAATCAATCATTGAAGCAGTTGACCCTGGCGGAGAATTACTTTCTCAGTTTAATACGTTGAAGCAATCTGCTGAAAAATATATCCCAACTGGTTTCACCTTTATTATTGAGCATGATTCTGAATATCAACCGGATGTAAAAGTAACTTATTACAAAAATTCAATTGGAACCGAAGCCAATGGATTTGATACTGGTCCAGTATTTGGCGGAGAGCGAATTTATAACCTAGCTTCTTCATTAAGCTATATCAGAAATAAAGTCAATGTTGAGCT
>JABLTQ010109429.1_pt1 | contig 17806 bp, 24 predicted proteins | sample 7160101 | NCBI WGS metagenome assembly JABLTQ01 (sample SAMN14651228, study PRJNA627086) | human gut metagenome | isolation source: feces | host: Homo sapiens
GCGGCCAAAGACCAGAAGGAAGCCATCAAGCTGCTCCGGGAACGCATCAAGTTCGGCTCCATCCAGTGCTTCGGAACTGCGAAACGCAGTGACGGAAACGGCTGGCGCCTGCCTGACCTGCCTTATAAGATGGTCATGAAATACCGGTTCCCCAGCGTACAGCTGGACGGCGACCGACCCTACCAGCCGGCGCCTTACTTCGAACCGGTCTAATCAGAAAGGAGTTTCCTATGACAGACGATATGCTCCTGCTGCTCAAGGCCCTGTACGACTACGGCTTCCGGTATCTCGCCCGCGACCCGGACGACCGGAACCTGTATGCCTATCGAGAAAAGCCGTATCTGGACGACGGCTGTTACGTCCTGCCCGAAGAAAACTATGTCTGCCTGCTCCTGACTCCCGGCGGCATCGACATGTTCATCAATGACCATGATATTGCTGAACTGTACCACGCCGACCCGGAGGCTCTGGCCAAACTACCCGTCGACGCCATGGACGCGCCGGTAGAGCTGGCCAGCCTGCTGTAATCAGAAAGGAGCGTCAACATGGCCTATCGCATCGAACTGTACTACGGCTTCAAGACCAGCTACGACTACGCCCGTGACAAGGACTGTATCCAGCACGTCTTCGAAGCCGTAGACCCCGCTGAACCGGATGAGGACAATATCATCCCTGACCGGCTGGCCGACGAGCTCGACACCTATGTCGGCAGCAACGCCTTCACATGGGACAATATCTGCATCGACATCCCTGAATCCATCGTGCGGCGCATCCAAGACGACGCCGTACAAACCTATCTGAAACAAGGAGGCAATTAACATGACTGGTATCTGGAATATCGGCAACTTTGAACTACTCCTGCTGTACTTGCGGCAAATGCTCGGCCCCAACAGCGCCCTCGTCATCGACACCAGCGGCCTGCTGGAGACCGGATACAGTGAGATTGCCGGCGTCATTCTCGACAAGACCGGCATCGAACTGACCGACCGTCTTCCCGGCACAGGTCAGTGGCTCATCATCCCCATGCACGCTTTTGCGGCCGGCAAGGTCATCGCCGAGTTCAACAAGCGCCTGACCCACATGTTCGTATACAGCGACGGACAGTGGACAGACGAGAACTGGTAATCGTGAAAAAAGGAGGTTTTCCCATGAAACTGCGCATTCTGGCCTTCAAAGAGACCGGCAAGCTCTATCTGGAGCACACGGTCAGCCATGATGAAGACATCCCGATGTTCCGCCCTGAATTCAAAGAATTCATCCGGAAAAACGCCCCTGCCCTGCCTGCCGGCGGATATATCGCCGTTCTGGACGAGCCGGACAACCAGACGTTCCACACCTGCATGTTCCGTGTGAACCATGCGGGCCTGCTGGTCTGAAAGGAGGATGTATCAACATGAACATCCCCTTTCAGAACGGCGACAAGGTCTACTTTATCGCCCATAACGAGGTCTACGAGGGCATCGTGTGCAATACATTCCTTGCCCACGATGACCCGAAATGTCCGCAGCACGTCCTGCTGCGTACCGGAAAAGACTGGGACGAGTACACGGTCACACGGGCCAACGACGTCTTCCACCAGCTCCAGCCCGCCATGGCCACGGCCTGTATATACAAAGAGCGACTGCTGACGCAGTACAAAACCGGCATCCGGGACGTACAGGATTTAATCCAATTCCCGCTTCAGCACAGTCTGGAGCATGACCCGATTGCCCGTACCGCGTATCTGGCCCGGGCGGAGGAGTTGGGCTTCAGCCCGCTGTAACGCGCCGTTTCCCGGCGCCGGGAGAAATGCAACCAAAAAGAGAAAGGGGAGTTTATCATGCTGAACACGCATTCTAAAGAAGTATTCGCCGTCGGCGAGAACATCTTCGTGATTTATTGCGACAACGTCTATCCCGCCCTTATCACCGGGACAGACATCGACCCGAAGGATGAGGTCTGCCCGCGGCATCTCGACCTGAAGCTGGGCGCTCCCATCTACGGTTCCGTCACTGTCCGCGCCCACAACGCCTTCCACGACGAGCTGGCCGCCCGTTCTGCCATGTACGCCCGGAACTTCCAGCTGTTCCAGAAGTACAAGGCTGAAATCAAAGACCTGACCGACCTGCTGACCTTCCCCATGACCCACGTCATCGCCGGCGAGGACATGGACGAACAGGCCCGCATGGCCTACACCGACAGGGCCAAGGAATTGGGGTTCCCCCTGATTCCGGAAAACAAGGACGACGCCGACCTGCTCCGGCACGCCCTTGACACCAGCAAGATTATCTAATATACAGAGAGGACCACAACCCTCTCTGTACCATCTATCCGCTGCCGGAATGCAATCTTATCGTAAGAAAGGAGTCTTCTCATGAGCTACATGTATACGGTCTACGACCATATCCCCGTCCGTGTCCTCCCTGACGACGACGGCCGTACCCCCGCGGTGCAGGTCTGCCATTCCGGCAAAATCATGGCTGACCGCAAGGACATGTTCCATAACAAGTTCAAGGCCGCGCTGGCCCTTGCAGAGCGGTATTATGCCGCTGTCCATCATACCCAGCCGGCCTACCAGACAGAGTCTTACGACAAAATCAAGCCCGGCGACACGGTCTATGTCATCACGGATAACGACATCGCGCTCGGCCATGTGGAGACGGTTGAAAAGACCCACTGCCGTGTCTTCCTCCGAACCCTGCCTGTGCCTCGGTTCTGGTGCCGGAAGCTCTATCCGGATTTCAACACGGCCCTGCTCGCGGCCCGGGACGAAATCCATGCCGGCTTCTCCCGGTACGTGTCCGAAATGGACAGCGCCGACGCGATTTATGATTTCGTAATCAAACACGTAGCCAACCCGCCGCATCCCGACGGCACGGCCCTCATGGCCCTGCACTACGCCTTGATGTGCATGGAGAACGGCGGCGGATTATGATACAGAAAGGAACTGCCCATGAAGCGCTATCGCTATATCCTGTGCGGCATCGTCCGGCCCGAAGACAAGCTCTCGGAATTCCGGCTTGTGGCGGCCAACAAGATACCTGACACGGAACATACAGTCATCCGTGTGACCATTCCCGAGAACGTCAAGCTGACCAAATGGAGCTGTGACGCATACAGCACGGCAGAAGATACCGACGTCCGTATCAAAGACTGTGACCCGGTTCCTCTGGTGCGCTACTGCGCCCGCTGGACGAAGTACGCCAGCCTGTGGCCCCGGCTCAACCCCGGCGAATGGCACCACGAACTGCTGGTCAACATGAACCATACCCTTCCCGGGTTCAGCCCCGGCTACGGCTACGTCATGCGTCCGACCGTATAACATCAGAAAGGAGTATTTCTATGGGCAAACAACCTTCTTCGTTGACCGAACAAGTCACGGTCATCCTGTCCCCCGACCCGCAGGCACGCGAAATCGGCGCGGACTTATTGCGCGAGGCAGCGCTTAATATGGGCCTTCGCAGCGAATTCGAGGACTTCATCAGCGACGTGCCCTCTCTGTTCATGGTGTTCAATCCCGTCACAGAAAACCGGCCCTTCGCCCAGACCATCGCCGACGCCATGCCTGTCTCCAGACAGCATGACATGATAAAGTTCGCAATCAATCACAGTTTGAACGAACACTGCGACGGCTACGCAACTATACGGGCCGGCAGGCTGATTGAGTTTATCTATGACCCGTGCAAAAACGAGACGGAGGGCATCGACCGCGGGAGCATGCTGGCCACCCTGTCGGAAAACTTATACCGGTTCTCCGGCCGAAAGGATAACATGCTGACCAACGAAAAGCTGGTCAAGCTGGTGAAACACTATCCCTATGGGTCACAGTGCTTCACTCCCGAGGACTCCTCCGACGGCCCTGTTGCCGCGTCCCGTCCGGACGGCATGACCACGCCTGTCGCCGTTGAAAACCTGCCCATCCTGTCAGATGACATCCTTGAGGTCAACGACGAGGCGTGGGTGATTTACCACAGCGACGTGTACCCGTGCAACGTCGAAGACATGCCGGACTGTCCCTATAAGGACATCGACACCATTACCATCCGTATTGCCGACGGCATCGGATTACATGAAGTCAACAGAACCGACGTCTTCCTGCGAAAGGCTGATGCCGGCGCCGCCCTCCGGTTCCGGGAATACAAGGCCATGTACGCCTACCTGCAGGAAATCAAAACACTCGATGACCTGCACCAGTTCCCGCTCCAGCACGTACTCACCGGCCCCGAGCCGGACTACGCAGCCCGCATGGCCTATGAGATAAAGCGTGCGGAGCTGAATCCCTGACAAACGCCGGGACTTGTATATTACAAGTCCCGGCTCTATCCAAAAGGTGAATCGCTATGAAATTCGACAGATGGGAGTATTACAGAGGAAAGAGCGGCGTGAAATACGGCGTATTTAACACCTATCGGAACTGCTTCCAATTCAACATTGCCGAGGACACGCCGTTCCTGGCCAAAGCGCGGCTGTTCACCCGTATCGGGCAGGACTACACAAAACGACAGTTCATCATCCGGGCCATCCCCGATAAGCTCCTGCCGAAAATCCAGAAAGAGCGTCTGCCGGCCGAAAAACAATATGGCGTCTGGAACACGGCCCGAAAGGAGTTCCAGTTCGGCATCTCTGAAGATTCCGGCCCACTGGCCGAAGCCCGGCTGTTCCAGAAAATCGGCGATGACGCCCGCAAATGGCGCTTCGAAATCAGAGAACTGAAAAAGGGGTGATGTGCCGTGAAACACAACCCGTGGACGCCCGACGAGCTGGAAACTCTCAAACAGCGTTACGCGACCGAGGGTTCCGGCGTCGCCAAATATGTCAAACATACGCCGGCGTCCTGCCGAACCCGCGCCCGCCTGCTGGGCCTGAAGTTCTACAGGACTGCCGGACAAGGCAAGCCATGGAGCCCAGACGAGGATGAGAAAATCAAACAACACTATCCCGTCATGGGTTCCCGCATGCTGTACATGCTTCCGGGCAAAAACAAAACCGACCTGTTCGCCCGGGCCATCCGGCTGGGGGTCAAGTTTAAGCGAGGTGATTAACAATGTTCGAGACTCCGTTCCTCACCGCCTGTGTGAACGGCGCCGTACAGCCTGACGCCGTGTATGACTACACAGAATATTGGCATACCCACAACACCGGAAACGCCCTGCACGAGTTTCTCGGCATGACCCCCGGCGAATACACCTACTTCATCCAGCACGGCGAGGAAGCTCTTATCAACATTCTGATACAGCACGGCTGGAAGAACGGGCATTATCTGAAATAAGCAACCAGAAAAGGAGTGTGTACCATGACTTATCGCGTGTTCATCACCGGCGCCGGCCGGGACAACATCATTGCCCGCATGAACCAAAAGACCTACAAGCGGGGCCAGCCCGTGACCGGTGATGACACCGACCTGTGCGGGCCCTACAACACGCTGGCGAACTATATCGCCCGGGCCCTGCAGGCTACCCGGAAATATCCTGGCAATCTGGTTCACATCCTGCAGATTCCCCAGCCGTCCTACATGGGCATGACCAACAGTGTGGAAATCCAGTCCGGCTGTATCATGACCATCAACTTCGGCCCCGGGTTAATCAACGAGGATTACCCGGAGCACGACGCCATCGCCGACCACCTGTCCAAAGTCATGCTCGACATCGACCCCGACGCATGGTGGGACAGTGACATCACCCGCCTTGCAAACGAGGTTCGCTGAAAGGAGGTGTCATTCATGCGCACCCGCACCCGCCGCACAAAGCGCCGCGGCTATCACCAGAACGGCCTGAAACAGGACGGCGTGACCCTCAGCATGGACTTATGTCCCTGCTGTTACAGCTACGCCTGTGACCCCATGGCCATGTCGTATCAATTTCAAAATAAAATCCGGGAACGCCTCCGCATGGGTCTGTGTCCCTCATGCGGCGAACCCGCCGGCTTCTGCAAGTGCAAGAGCAGTCTGACCGGCGGCACCGGATTCATGACCCATAATAACAAAAAGCGCCGCCGGGCCATGTGCATCATCGAAGCCCGGGAGCAGGCCCACAAGGCATGGCAGAATCATCTTTATTTATTCGAATGCCGCCTCGGCGAAGAACTGGCCAATGAAGTGAATTACGCCCTGTACCGGCACAAGACCCCGGAGTGCCTCTCATGGAAAAAGCTCCAGCCTGTCCTGCAGGAACTGGGCCTTCCCGTCCACGTCTTCGCTCCGGGGTGGGGCCGATGATACTATATCACGTCTCATCTGATATCGAGCGCCCACTGGTTCAAAAATTCGAGCCGCGGGTGCCCCGGTACAGGGCTTATAACGAGAACGACCGTATTCCTCGCATCAGCTTCGCGCCCGATATAGAAAGCTGTTTCAAAGCCCTTCCGGAGGATACGCTCCTGGACATCAACCGGCAACAGCGATTCATCCTGTACCGCCTGACATGCGACCCGCACGACCCCAACCTTCTCGATTTTGAAACAGTCGTCAAATATGTCCCCGACGCGCTTTATACGCAAGAGTATTGGTACACCAAACCTGTCCAACTCCAGGGCGAGGTCATGGAACTGGTCAGTCCTGTGGAACCATGGTTCCTGCCGCTGGCTCAGGACAGCAACCGGGAGGACATCTTCAAAATCCTGTCCCTGTACCCAAAACTGAATACAGACTGGCTCAAAAACCTGCCAACAGCAGAACTGCTTCCCAACCTGCCGCCGCACATCGCTGACATTGTGGCCGACCGTCTGAACCTTCCGGTCGTCACATGCATCGGCTGTGTTCACTACAAACCCGCATCGTGACAATCTGTCTTACAAAACAGGTTGTCACTTCAAAGAAAGGAGCGTTTCGCCATGACTGAAACCAAGACATGCAGTACCTGTATCCACGACAAAGCACCGGAACATCTGCGGCCCTGCCCTGACTGCTACCGCAACGGCGTGCTGAACAAGTTCACGCCCGCCAAATCCGAACAGGCTGACGCCTGCAAAAAGAGCTGAACGATACAGCCACCGGAGATGACTCCGGTGGCTCTTTTCTATTTCCGGTCAACGGTCGCTTGTACTCGGTATTGCTGATAAAAAATCAAATAGCCGTAGCGTATCCGCTACCGGCTGATATTCTGTCAGAGTCTCTACGGGGGATACAAAAGAAGAACGCATCTTACAGCGTTACACGCTGTCAAGAAATCTTCTGCAGTATTTTCAAAAGAGATACGGCACCGGAGCGTACCCGCTCCCGGTTAAAATTTCGAAAGGCTTGAGCAAACGAAGAGAACTCCCACAGCGAACACGCTGTCGGGTCAAATCCTGAAGTTTCTCTTGACTTCAATAAAAATTTTATCATCTGGAGGTAATTCAACATGACTAACGCTGCTAACTCTGGTATCCTCACCGGCCGCCTGTCCCGTGAGCCCGTCTTCTTCCCCAATCATGACGGTTCCATGAAGGTGAAGACCACCATCGCCGTACAGGACAACTTCAAGTCCGGCCCCGACAAGAAGCGCGAGTCCCAGTTCCTGCCCATCGAGCAGTTCCTGCCCGCTTCCATGGGTAAGGGCGCGTGGGCCAACGTGACCAAGGGCTCCCTCATCTCCGTGGCCTACCACTGTGAGGCCAACGTGTATGAGAAGGACGGCAAGACCGTCTACGGGGGCGTGAACCTGGTTGTGGACAACGTCACCTACCTGGAGACCAAGGCCACCACCGCCGCCCGCGTCGCCGCCAATGCGGCCGCTGCTCAGCCCGTCGCCGCCGCTGTCACTCCCGACGGCGCCGTGGACCCCATGCCGTTCCCCGCTCAGGGTTAATCGGCCTACATCTCCCACCGGGATTTCCCGGTGGGAGACTTTTTTTCTTTTCCGGCCCATTCAGAATATCTCGTATCGTATCTCATCAGCTCGTTATATCAAAATATAATACTTGAGCAGGAAGGACGATTTTTACAGATAATCCATTGAACCGGCGGCCACTGTCAAAAAGCACTTCTATCGGAGCCGTCAGCGTATCGCTGAAGGGTAAAATGGAAACCTGTTTTTCTCTCCTTCCCCTTTCTCAAAATTCGCGTGCTGTTTCATACAGCGCGCGAATGCTTTTTGCCTCAGAATATTGAATAACAGGGCCATACAAGGAACCGCGCCAAAGGCGCCGGGCAAATTTGTGAAACCTCCTGATGCTCTGTATCATGAAACAGACCTGACGCCGTGCGCGTCAGGTCTGTTTCTTTTTTTTCGACCTCATATGGCCGATTTTGCAGAACTTGTTTTCCAGCCCTTTTTATGTCGGTTTCACGTAAATTTTCAATATATTAAACACAATAATAAAAACCAGAATTATCGAAAAATCTATGAATTAAAAATATAATTAAAAATATAGTTATCTATTCTGACACCCCGGATTTTCCGCCCGATTTCAGGCTTCTCATGAAATTATAAGTATAGTTTTTATTATCGCAAATGAGACCTATTTGGGCTTTTTAATTATAATTAGCAAGACCAACAAACCTGGTGCGGAAACCCTGTTCCAAACCCTGAAACGCGTGTCACGGCTCGGTATGCTTCGGCGTACCGAGCCTGTTTTTTATTCCCCCGGGGATGAGATACTGCCCCGTGATACGAATACCAAACCCTGCTTCGAGATACTGTGACAGACCCTCTGCTTCGACAGGTGCGGCAGGCTGACCCTGTGGCTGGAACCCGGAGCAGGATACCGCCGAAAGACACGAATACCGGAGCAAGAGATACGTGACTGTGGACACACGAACCTGGATATGCGACTGTGGATACGCAACGGGGATACGTGCCGTTTGGCAAAAGCCAAACGTGATGCGGCCGAATCAAAAGACCTATACACCGGCCGGCAACGGGGGATGCGCGTGCGTCGACGCACGCTCGTTACGGGGGACGGGGGACAAGCCGTGCCGATGTCCCGGCTCGCTGACGCCGCATATCAAATGCGGCTGAAGTATAGGGAATTTCTATATACAAATCATACTCCAGGGCTGTATGATTTATATGGAAACAGGAGTATTGGGCGTGTCACTTTTCCGAAATTCCCTATACTTTGGCTATCTCGCTATACCCTGATGCACCAGCTTTTTGCGCCGGCAGTATGATTTTGTATGAAAATCATACTCATAATTTGGCTGAAAATCCACCAAACAATTGCCCGCAAAAAGCTGACAAACCCGCTGATTATGACGAATCATCATATCCGCGGCAGGGTCTCGCTCCGAGATAGCCAAAGGGCATAAGGGCCAGCGACACGCTGTCGTTCACCCTGCACCACAATCCCGTTGCGGATTGATGGTACAGTGCTCTCTCCGCGTGGTCCGCATAGCGGACGCTGGTGAGCCTACCGCGACGGGGTAACCTGCTGCGCAGGCCGCCCCCGTCTCTCCCAGCTCATTCCTCCGCTTCGCGTCGGAACCCTTACCGGCCTGTTGACCCGGTCTCTGGTGAGACCTGACTTTCCTACGGAAAATCGTCACAGGCCGTCCCTTGCATCTGACGATGCTGCGGGTGCCCTCCGCAGAAGCCTGGTGCTTCTGCTCCACAGCCTCGCAAGCGAGGCATATTGCAAACCGGCAGGGGGATGCGTTGACGCATCCCCCTGCCGGTTTGGAACCCGGCGCTGACTCGCCGGACTTTGTACGGCGGCTCCCGCCCTACGCCCGACCCACAAAACAAATCATGCACTGACCCACAAAGCACTGCCGGCCGCCGTACCTGCGGCAGAATTCTGCCGCAAATTTGGCACACCTTGTCTGGTACAAGGTGAGAGAAAGCAAGCTGTCCATCCGGTTCAAAATCCGGATAAACAAAAACGATATTCGCCGCAAAAACACAAAAGCGAATATCGTCAAAAAACGAAAAAGCAAATAATATCATATCAACCACGGGCAATTCTGCCCCGGTTGAAATGCGAAATGAGTAAAAAAGGATTGACCCGACCATGAAAACAGGCAAGTACAAAATCAAAATATCCAGAATGGAGAACCTATTCTGTACCTGTTCTTGCTGTAAAAGCATCATTTTCCCGACCAAACCATTTACAGTCTGTGCTGGATGCCATCAAATTTTCTGCGAAACCTGTATCCGAACGCACAGATTTGAAGCACACTCCTGCAACAAATAAGCAGGCGTGCCGCTCATCGCAACACGCCTGCTCTGCCCATACGCCACAGAAAAAAAGCCAAGACACTATGCTTATTTAAGAATAGCATATCATGCGGCATTTTGCAAGACTATTCGTCCTTCGGACGGGAAATCAATTTCTTTGAAGGCGCCCTCACAAAAGAAGGCTCCTGCCGATTGGCCCATACCCGATTTCCAAAAGTCTGACTGCCTCCAACACTCTGACTGCGCGGACGCCGCACGACCATACCCTCCGAAACAGGGCCAAACTGGATTTCCGTTACATCCTGAGAAGTCTGCTGAACCGGATACGCCGAAATACCCAATGCCGCAAAAAAATCACAGACATAGGTTCCGAGAATAAAAGACTCGCAAACCAGACGGCCGTCTCCGGTCATGGTAATACCGCGGCACGGATTGTCCAGCGTACGCTGCATCAATCTTGTCAAAATATTCTGCTGTAAGGTATCAGCCATATTCATCACCTCATTGCACCATGACTATAACACAAACCCGCAAAAAACGCAATAGCTTGATTTATCAAGGTTTTCTCTTGATTTTCACCAACTCATATGTTACAATGAGATAAAAAGAGGTGACAATCATGGACCAGAGAGAACTCCGAAAAAAAATCAAGGAACGACTTAACGGCAAACTTCTGATGACCGACCAGGAAATTGCCGTGTTCATAGACGTGTTTCTGGAAACAGTAAAGGACACGGTTACGTCCGGCGAAAAAGTGACATTCCGCAACTTCGGGACCTTCGCCCCCAAAAAGAGAGCGTCCATCAAAAGCACCCTTCCCGGACGCCAGCCGGTGGTCGTACCCGCCCGATGGGTTCCGTACTTCAAACCCGGACAGGACTTTACGAACCGGATGCCGGAACTCCAAGAGCAAAAACAAGAACCCTGACAAAAGCCCGGAGAAAATCTCCGGGCTTTCTTTTATTTCAGCTTATGATTCAGATAATCCGAATATAGAGACGACATCTCCTGCTCCAAACGCGACATATTCGTCGCAGACACATAGACCATCGGCACATCCGGCAACAGCTTCAATGCCGCCTGAATCGCCTGAAACTCAGGATGCCCCAAATGCTTCGTCCAGACAAACACGACCTTTGTGGACTTCGGAACATACATACGGCCACGGCCGGACTGATACGTCCAGAACGGATGAAGGCTCTTCAGCTTCTTGACCATATTCGAGTGCCCACCCACAAACAAAATGCCGTCGCCGGGAAGACACTCCGAAACAGACTCGGTAAGCGGCTCACCGTCTTCGAACGCCTCATCCGAATCGACCGTCTCCAGAACCTCAAAATCGTCATCGGTCTCATCCTCCCGCAGAGCTTCGTCCTGCGAAAGCGCGACCACATCATGTTCCAGCCGAAGAATCCGCTTTTCATATCTTCTCTTCTCGATGTCAAACTTCTGGCGTTCTCTCTCACGCTGTTCCTTCAACTCCGACAAAGCGGCTTCCATACCGGACGAATTCTGAATGACCTCTTGTGCGTCTTTTAGGCCATCTTTGATTACCTGAAGCTGTTCCTCAAAACCCTGATAATAATACACAGTGGTCAAAGCAGAACGGAGCGACAGCGCAAAAAAGAGAGTGCAATACAGTTCGCCCAGATGTTTTGTCAATCTGTCAACGTACATACGGCCCGTATCCATCCATGCCGACGGCTCACACATCAGCATAGTCAGCTCCATCGCAATGAACCAATCCTGCTCCGGTATCTTATACGAATCCGGAAACGCGCCGCTCATCTGGTTTTCATACTCCAAATGCAGAATGCCTCGGATTGTAGGCCCAATACTGACTTTATCATCCACCAAAGAACTGATATTGTCCATCAGTTCTTTATATGTAGACGGACACAGCCCCTTCTCCCGCAATCTGCGAAACGCATGAACCGCCCGTTTTCTTCCCACCGTGTCAGACAAGCCATCCAAAACAGCCCGGCATTTCAACTGATGCTGAGACAAGACGATACCATTCTCGTCCACAAAATTGAAATAGTCCATCAGGCCAAGCCGTGCGCTCTCACTGTATTTTGCCGTATCCACCATAAACGACAAGTCACGATAGGCCTCGGTTATTTTAGAAACGAGAACCTGTGTCCCGCCCAACATACTATCGGACGCGGTCATAGACAAAGTCGGATGAAAAATATCACCGGACTTATTTCCAACAGTCAAACTCATAAAACAAACTCCTTTCTTAGACAGCCGCAACAATGCGATTCATCAACAACGAATTACGGCGCCGCACCGGCGTATCAATACACTTCTGAACAGACAGCCCGCTGCCCACAATTGCCAAAGCCTCTTTTGCCCGCGTCCATGCGGTGTAAAGCAGATTCCGAGAGGGAAAGTCCGAGTTCATATAGGCCAGTCCAATCTGTGCCGAAAAGATGACCACGGGATATTCACTGCCCTGTGCCTTATGAACAGTCGTGGCATAACCCAATGCCAAACAAGAGAAAGCCGTATCGTCAACACGAACATCACGGCCATCATCCAGATGAATCAAAATGGAAGACCGCACCGGGTTGTCCACAAATGCCATAACCGTACCGACATCGCCATTCATCAGATTGTACTCATAATTATTTTCCAACTGAACCACGCGGTCGCCGACACGAACCTTACAACCATCGGCAAATAAAAACGGAATCTCAAAGCCCTTATCCGAGTATTCCTTCGACGAACCATGTAAAACCGGATTCGGAGACTGACACACTGGATTCAATGCATCCTGGAGCTTCAGATTCAATGCGTCCACACCAGCCTCATACTTGTTCATCGCGGCAAGCACACGGATATCAGCTACATCATAATGACGGCTCATCCAATACTGATACAGCTCGACAATCTTATTGACATAAGCGTCATTTTCCTGTGCAAAACCATAGAACTGAAAAGACGGCGTAGACGTATCCATCTGTGCAAAAGGAACACCCCGCATGACACTCTTATTGTTCTCGGTCATCGTCCAGGCGCCCTTTGAGCGATAATTTCCCGTCAAGCGCTGATACGGAACAGGATTGGCAGACTTGTACTTCTGACAAAATTCACCGGCCTCACACAAATCCTGAAACACCCGACCCGGAGAAATCGAAGGGAGCTGGTCAACATCTCCGACCAAAATTATCTGCGGCTCGGAAAACGAACGAAACCGGAACAAAGCCGCCATATCGGTAAGTCCAACCATGGACGCCTCGTCCAAAATAATCAAAGACCCGGAGAGATTATCCCGGCGCATCAAAAAACTGGCGACGGTAGAGACAGATTCCACACGGGAATTCACAAAACTGGAAAGCGACTTCTTGTCATCCTCATCTTCCACAGCCGCATCCATATCCGCGCACAGCTTATTCAACATGGATTCCATACGTTTCATCGCCTTGCCGGTAGGCGCAAGCAGACAAAAGCTGCTGTCATCCAACAAAACCGATTTTGCCTCACACGTCCGACACCAAACGTACAGAATACAGCCTAACATATGGGTCTTGCCACTGCCAGGCCCGCCTGTGATAATATAAAACGGCTTGAGCAACGCATTCAGCACCGCAAAATACTGGTCTGTATCAAGCTGATTGCCCGTAATGTCCTCATACTCGGCAATGTACTGCCGGACGTCAGATACTGTACCGGGATAGCGAGAGGATTGCGAAGAACGAGCTGGGATATTCTCCGACAAGAAGACTTCGGCATCATAAAATCCGGCAGGATAACAGACGCGATAACCCTGATACTTGTCCACCACAAAATGCTGACTCTGTGTCAGAATCTGTTCGAACATCTGATGCGACAGATAGACCGTCTTCAGACAGCGGGTATTCACAGCGAACAACAGCTTGTCCATGATACCTTTATCATCCAGACAAAACGAAGTATCACCGCTCTTAGTCAATTCCGAAGTGACAGAATACCGTACCGCCTCCTGTATCCGAACAGGAGAATCAGGCGCTACACCATTCGCCAACGCGATGGCGTCCACCGTAGTAAATCGCTTCGCCCATCGTGCATCCAGTTCATAAAGTAGTCTGTAAAAATTGTCCCGCAGTTTTGTCTCGAATTGTTCTTCATATACGCGATAAACATCCTGCGCCTGTTCAGGCTTAAAACCTTGAAACACAGACATAACGCGCATAGCACCGAAACCCTGACCGTCGACACGCTCAACAATTTTAAGAACGGCCTTCTTCTCTTTCTCACTTAACGCCGCCACCTGCGACAACGTATCCTTTGGCTCCAGCATCAGACGGACGTAAGACATAAAGCCCCATTCATTCACAACTGCCTCCGCAGCCTTTTTGCTTATTGACAAGTCAGTCAACCGCTCCACCAAACGACGCTTCGGCACGACAGGCTCGGCCAATACGATTTTATAGACAGGTGTGCCGCTGAAATCACGGTCATAAATTCCGCCGACGACAAGTCGGGCGCCCTTGTTTGTAGAGACACGAACCGGGTTTACATCGCCGGTCAGACCAATGGTGGAAATGCCCGTATCAAAAAAGCAGCCGACATGTCCTGTGGAAGGCCGTGCGTTCTTCCAAAGACCTCGTACCGTGCCCATAAAAAAGTCAACAGACGCCAAAACCATCACCTCCAATAAAAATATCTGCCTGTGATTATTATACCACAGACAGATATCAAAAGCAAGAACTTTCAACACATATATACAAGTTTTAACATGCTTGATAAAATTAAGACACGCTGACAGTCCAATCGACCCAAACCTGGCCGTCCGTATTCACCAAATTCATAACCCCTGTCACAACCGTATCCTGCCCATAGACATCAGCGGTAAACTGAAACGAAATACCCGTCTCCACATCAATACTGTCGGTATCCTCAAACACAACATCCTGTCCAAAGAAATACCGAATGGACTCTCGGGCCTCCTCATAAAAGACCTCGGCGTCCGCCTGGGAAACAGCGCCCTCATACTGACGAACCGTTGTCTGTCCAGACAAGTAAACGACCCTGTCTACAACCTCGGAACCGTCCATGCTAATCAAATATGCCGCATCAATACGACGAACCTCATCCGTTTCATCCGACACAGTCTCCCCGACACCATAAAGACTCATCTGTGTGGAATACACAGAAACATCATCCTGTGCATGCATCTCATAGTATGTCACATAACTGGGAAGCGTGCGAACATAACCAGTAGGCGTAAGCGCGAAGGTTGAAAAATAATCCTCAAACGCCGTGTAAAACACAATCGACTCGTAATCAGAAAACTGTCCATCCGGAAGCACATCCGACAGCTTGACAGGCGACGCATCATAAGCCTCCACATAGTTATCCGAAAAATAAATAAAATTACTATAACTCGGATAGTCCGTCATCTCACCAAAGAAACGAACCCTGTAACCATCATCCTGAGACTCAATCGTACGGCTGAACCGATACGTAAACGTATCCTCACCAACGGTCACAGAGACCGTATCATCAAAATTACCGGCGGTAACAGCAAGACCCTCCTCACTGTCCACACCATCGTCATCAGCATGACAGACAAAGTAAGCCGCAAAATCCGGCCCGAACGCCTTCGCGATGATGTCATAAACATCAGCCTGCGTATCCGCGGTCAAATCATCCACATAAAACTCAGCAATAATCTGATTCGGATTATGAAACGCAGAAAAATCCTGAAACAGCGCCACATACAAATCACTGTAATCCGCAGAAAATTCCGTATGGCTCTCCCGAAGAATCCCATTCACACTGGCCGTCACCAGATAAGACGTATACGCGCCGGAAGCCTCCAGAATATTACTGTAATGCTCCTCTGAAATCACATCTGCAAAGACATACCGGTCAGAAAGCGCGTCATCCCCGGTCAACCGGTCACGAATCGCAGAAATACTGTAATCAAACCCGGTATCGGTCTGTGTCACCACCAGACCATCGGATACAGTAACCGTGACCTGCTCCGGGTCCGCCATATAAGGCGCATCCACGTCCCAAAAAGACCAATCCCCTATCTGGTCTAAAATGTCGTCGCTTCGCTCCAGTGTTTCAGAAGCCGTCTGGCCAGGAAATACATTCTCAGAAGAAACAGGCTCGGACACATCAACATCGGCGTCCTGCAAAACATCCTCCACAGAAAACGTACAGCCAGAAACCAAACAGAACAACAGAACACAAAGAACAAAAGCCGCAAACCGCCGCATACAAACACTCCTTTCTTATATCGGATATCATATCATAAAAATCCTCATTTATCAATATATTCATAGCCTCTCACGAGGCTATCGGAAAACATTTTGCTATTGACAGATTCCAGAAGCTGTGGCATAATGAGAAAGCATAAATCCGTAAATACGGATAGTCAATATCACAGCTCTATGAGAATAACGGTCCAAGCCAAGGCCCGTCAATTCCACGAAGACAGGGCCCTTGGGGAAACGCCTCCGACGCTCTATCTTACAGAGCGAAAAAAGGAGGAACGAACATGTACAAGAATCAGAACACAGATGTTGACGACCTGATTTTCGGCCAGACCGAAACCATCGTCAGCGACCGCTGACAATCCAAACCAATGGCAACAGTCTCCGACCCCTACCGGAGCTGTTGACCGACGGTTCTATCTGCTGGTATAGCTCAGTTGGCAGAGCACGTGATTTGTAATCTCGGGGTCGTGGGTTCGAGTCCCTCTACCAGCTCCAACTTTTTCCTCACAACCATATGGGTCAGTATACCGTATCAGGAAGCGGCGCGGACTGTAAATCCGTTGGTTCACACCTCAGTTGGTTCGACTCCAACCTGGCCCACCAGTTACTCTCGACAATAAGTCGCCTGCCTATGCGTAAATGGAAGCGCAGGACAATCTGATGACAAAGACGGCACAAAATAGCCAGCGCTGAGCATCAGACGATTTATTGATACATATTGGTGCGTAGCTCAATCGGTAGTTAGCACGCGGCTGTTAACCGCGGGGTTGTGGGTTCGAGTCCCACCGCGCCAGCCACATCATTGCAGCGGCGACGTACGCGCCGGATAGCCCTGAAAGAGACCTGCGACACTCTTCGGGGGAGAGCTGTTCCTCATGGACCCAGTCGCCTATGCGGGTCAGAACAGCACATAGGCATGAAGCAAATTTTGTGGGAGCCTGACAACAGGCATCTGCACCACAGACTTGCTGACAGTATGACAGGTTCTGCCTGACCGCAACATACTGTCTGGCGGCGACCGACATAGCGTTCGTACAGCCGCCTCATATGCCGTTCCTGCGGGCATGACCGTGGGGGCGGCTCCACAGGGGGAGTTTTACTCGGGCCCTAATCCTAGAGGGGCGGTTGCCCTACCAAACAGTCCGAGCGTCGGGGAATGGAAAAGCCCCGCACGGAGCCAAACGGATGTGGCTCCACAACCGATACTGCCTCATGTCGAACACCTCGCATGACGTAAGTCGGAACCGCCAGCCGGTGGGTGAGAACCACACCCGCCGGCCCCCTACGGCACAGTAGTTCAGTTGGTCAGAACGCCGGCCTGTCACGCCGGAGGTCGAGGGTTCAAGTCCCTTCTGTGTCGCCAGCCATGGAGGCATACATGGCACACGCAGGTTCTTCTGTATGACGACCCACCACCCTCGAAATACAGGGGAACCTACATATCGCGGTGTAGAGCAGAGGTAGCTCACGTGGCTCATAACCATGGGGTCGCGGGTTCGAATCCCGCCACCGCAACCA
>JABLTQ010002470.1_pt1 | contig 17765 bp, 17 predicted proteins | sample 7160101 | NCBI WGS metagenome assembly JABLTQ01 (sample SAMN14651228, study PRJNA627086) | human gut metagenome | isolation source: feces | host: Homo sapiens
CGCCTGCTGGCAGACCGCGCGTTTGCCACGCCGGAGGGCACGGCGGTCCTGACAGGCATTACACAGCCGGAGATCCTGCGCCGCATCGACGCCGCATTGGACGAGGCCCGGCGGGGCGGGGCAGACCTTGCCTTTGTGGACGGTGCGGTCATTGTCGGCACGCCGTTTGAGGCGCGCTGCGATGCCCTGATCCTGGTCACGGCCCCCTATGAGACGAGTGTGGCCCGCATCTGTGCCCGCGACGGCATCGCGCCCGAGATGGCCCGCCGCCGTCTGGATGCGCAGACCCCGCTGGAAACGCTGCGCGCCGCCGCCACGGCAGAGCTGGTCAACGACAGCACGCCGGATGCCCTGCGCGAAAAGCTGCGATCCGTTTTGAATGGATTGGAGAAGGAGGGAACATGCCAAAAGCCAAAAAGCGAAAAAGAAGCATTTTAGCACCGATCCTGGCGCTGCTGCTGGTGCTGGCCCTGGCGGGAACGCTGCTGTTCAGCACCTTCCGCGATAAGATCGAACACTGGGAATACCCGCAGCGCTTCACAGAGTACGTCGAGTATTACGCCGGGAAATACGGCATAGACCCGATGATTTTATACGCCTTCATCCGCACCGAGAGCAATTTTGATCCGAACGCGGATTCCGACGCCGGGGCCAGGGGACTCATGCAGATCACCGAGGTCACGTTCGACTGGATCAAGATGAAAATCGCCCCGACGGAGAGCCTGACGTTCGACGACCTCTACGACCCCGAGACGAACATCCGGTTCGGCAGCTACTTTGTCAGCTACTGTCTGGACCGCTACAGCGGCCATCTGGCCACCGCCGCCGCGGCCTACCACAGCGGTGTGGGCACCGTGGACGGTCTGCTCGGGCAGGAGGCGTACTCAACGGACGGCGTTACGCTGGACCATTACCCTTACCCGCAGATGCGGCTCTACGTAAAAAAAATCACCGAGAGCTATCAGCACTACTCGGAGATTTATAAATAATTTTTAGAAAGGATTCTCGAAATGAAAACCACCGAGGAACTGAAAAATCTGCTCTATAAAAATGAAACGGTAGCCGACGCGGCCCCCGATGCCATTGCCGCCGCGCAGGACTTCTGCGAGGGCTACAAGACCTTCCTGGACAACGCCAAGACCGAGCGCGAGGCCACGGCCTACAGCGAAAAGCTGCTGACCGCTGCCGGCTATCAGAAGTTTGTGCCCGGCACGAGCTACGCCCCCGGCACCAAGGTCTACACCATCAACCGCGAAAAGTGTGTGCTGGCCGCGACCATCGGCACGAAGAACCTCGAGGAGGGCTTCCACCTGAACATTGCCCACATCGACTCCCCACGCCTCGACCTGCGCCCCGTGCCCGTGTTTGAAAAGACCGACATCGGCTACCTGCGCACCCACTACTACGGCGGCGTGCGTAAGTACCAGTGGCCCACCATCCCGCTTGCCCTGCACGGTGTCATCTACCGCGCCGACGGCACCAGGGTCAACGTCTGCATCGGTGAGAAGGACGACGACCCCGTGTTCTGCATCACCGACCTGCTGCCGCATTTGGGTGCCAAGCAGAGCGCCAAGACGCTGGCCGAGGGCATTACCGCCGAGGACCTCAACGTCATCATTGCGTCCCTGCCCATCGAGGATAAGGACGCCGAGCAGCGCGTCAAGCTCAACGTCCTGGGCATGCTGAACGAGGCCTACGGCATCACCGAGCGCGACTTCACCCGCGCCGAGATCGAGGTCGTGCCTGCCTACAAGGCCCGCGACATCGGTCTGGACCGCGCTATGATCGGTGCCTACGGCCACGATGACCGCGTGGACGCTTACCCTGCGCTGATGGCCGAGATCGGGACCAAGAACCCCGCCTATACCTCCGTCTGCGTCCTGACCGACAAGGAGGAGACCGGCTCCGACGGCGTCACCGGCCTGAACAGCATGTACACCTTCCACTTCCTGCAGCAGCTCTGCGCAGGGCAGGGGGCGGACTACATCACGGCCTGCAAGGCCGCCAAGTGCCTGTCTGCTGACGTTACGGCGGCCTACGACCCGACGTTTGCAGACGCCTTTGAGCCCGACAACGGCACCTACGCAGGCCGCGGCGTGGCCATTTACAAGTACACCGGCTCCCGCGGCAAGTCCGGCACGAGCGATGCCTCCGCCGAGCTCGTCAGCTACCTGACCGGTCTGATGGACGCCAACAGCGTTGTGTGGCAGATCGGCGAGATGGGCAAGCTCGACCTGGGCGGCGGCGGCACGGTTGCCAAGTATGTCGCCAATCAGGACATCGACACCATCGACATCGGCGTACCCGTGCTCTCGATGCACTCTCCGTTTGAGATCGTCTCCAAGGCCGACGTTTACATGGCCTACCTGACCTTCAAGGCCTTCTGCGAGGACGCGGAGTAAACTACATCCCGCAGGACAGCAATAAAATTTTCGTCAGGGTATTGACTTATCCGGGAAAATCTGTATAATATTTATTGTTGTCCTGCGTGGTGGTGTGGCTCAGTTGGTAGAGCAGCTGATTCGTAATCAGCAGGTCGCCGGTTCAAGTCCGGCCACCAGCTCCAAGTAAAAAGCCCCGATACATCGTTGAAAACACGATGCGTCGGGGCTTTCTTTTTGCCTGTATTCATAACGAAAGACTCGCAGCGGCGGGATGCTTCAGCGTCCTCAGCTACTGCGAGTCGTGTGCCGGTCAGTGCGCACGGCAGCGTGAGAGGTCGGCTCCTGTTTAAGAGAGCCTCTTACTCAATTTCGTTTTTTTCGGGTGCTTCGGACGGTGCATCCTTCGGGCGGGTGCTGTTGTTGGCTACCGGGATGAACCGTTTGGCAAACTTGTTTTCGCCGCGGCTGCACACGTAGAAGTAGCCGATGATCGAGAACGTCAGCGCACCGATGAAGTTGACGAACAGATCCTCCATCGTGTCCAGCAGACCAATGTCCAGATACCCGCCCAGCCCCAGTGCGGTCTGGGTGCCGTCCGCCTGCACGACGATGACGTCGGTGATGTTTTTCAGCACAGTGGACGTATTGCCGCCCGTGGGATCCAGCATGATGGAGCCAATCGTGTTGACGACGGTGTCCTTCTGCATATCGAGGAAGAACAGCTGGTCCATCGTACACTCAAAAAATTCCCAGATGACGCCGACGGTCATCGAGAAGCAGAACGCCACGATGGCCAGATACAGCGGCGACAGGTGGAACCGCGCCTCGCTGTGGCGGTTCAGAATGTCCAGCAGCGAGAACCCGATGGCCGCGCACAAAAAGCCGTTCAGCGTGTGCAGCACCGTGTCCCAGTAGGGGAAGGTGACGTAGTACGCGCCGATCTCACCCATGATTTCCGCTGCATAAATGAACAACAGGATGATGATTTCCAGCGTGTTCGGCAGGGTGATGTCCAGCTTTTTTTCCAGGACGCTGGGCATCATGAACAGGATAAGCGTCAGCACGCAGAGAAAAACGTTTTCAAAGTTGCCGTTGAAAATCTGTGCCAGCATGACCAACACAACCGAGATGCGCAGCAGGATATACACCATCGTGACGGAGCGTCTTTCGCGCCAGACGGTTTTCCATTCTTCGAGTTTCGGGTGATCCATGACTTCTCCTTTTCAGTCGTCCAGTGTAAAATCCCGCGGGTCCAGCTCGGGCAGGACCTGGCGGCGGGGGATGCGCATCAGCGGGTCATAGCTGAATTTGCGGCAGCAGTAGTAGGGCGACACAACGCCCTTGCGCTTGCATAAAATCATTTTGGGGTCGGCGGCGGTGGAGCCGTGCAGGCAATAAGCACACGCCGGGGCAATATGTGCGCCGTAATAGGTCTTTTTAAACATTAGACTCACCCTCAAACCACAAAATATACTATCATTTAATACTATCATTTATTATAAAGACTTTGCCGGGCCTTGTAAAGAGCTGCGCAGAGAAAGACAAACCCCGCCGCCGCGGCGTCCGGCGGCAGACGGAAAACCGGCAGGACGCGGGCGGCCAGCGTACTGCATGCCGTAACGCTGCCGGGCAGCAGCTGCGCACACACCCTGACGAGCAGCTGCAAAAGTACAAGGTGCACCGCGCGGCTGAAAACTAGCAGCCGCGGGCGGTACGCCGCTCCGGCAAACAGCCGCAGCTGCGCCCAGACCGAGACACCGAGCACGCTCAGGCAGGCGCAGCAGCCGTACAGCGCCGCCGCCCCGCCCAGCGCCGCAAAGTCCGCGCATCCGGCGCTGACCTCCAGCGCCGCGCTGACAGCCGTCGGCGGCAGCGGCAGCACTGCCAGCAGCACCGCGCCCACTATGCGGAAGAATACAACGCACCCGCAGACCGACAGCGACGACGTGACCGCGGAGGATATGGCCTGCGGCAACCCCTTGGCCCCCTCTGCGAGGAGGCTCCCGCCGCAGCGGGTGGAAGAGAGAACCTTGCTGCGCCCCGAAACCTCCCGTGTGCAGTCTGTAGGGGCGAACATGGTTCGCCCGTCAAGTTGGCGTGGCTGTGCTTTTCCGGAAAGGCCGCTCACATCGGAAACGGCCAGCGGGCGAACAATGTTCGCCCCTACAATGTGGGATAGCAGCTGACAAACCGCTCCCGCCCCCAAATTCGCCCCAATCTGCGCCGCGTACAGCACCACGCCAAGCCGTACATTCCCCAGCAGGGCCCCGCCGACGCAGCCAATCACAAACCCGGGCCCGGAGCAGCAACCCAGCACCTGCAAAAGTGCAGCATCCCGCCGCGTAATGCGCCCCGCACCGTACAGCTGCCCGGCCAGCCGCGCACACACTGCATATCCGCCAACCCAGGACAGCAGCAGCGCCCGCGCGGTCTCGGCGGATTCCAGCCCCAAGACCCGCTGCATGGGCCGCAGCAGGACGGCGGGCGGCGGGGCAGCGGTCAGCAGCTCGCACACGACAAAAAACGGGAACAGCGCGGGTAAAACGCTTTGCAGGCAGAGCGCCGTGCCCCCGGCAAAGCCCCGGGTAGCGGCCTCCGGCACGGCCAGCACAAGCACCCCAAACGCCAGCGCTGCCGCTGCTGCAAGCCCCTGCCGATTTTTGCCGTTGTTCATATTGCGCACCTCACTGCGTATACTGGACTGACAAGTCTTGTGCGGGGAGGGAACAGCCATGAAACCGAAAAAGCCGCGTCCCCGCAAGCCGCGGGAGCGCCCTGACCTGCGCAGTCTGGCGGCTCCGCCGCCCGCGGACTTCTACCGTTTGCCGGAGCTGGAGCTGCGCGGCGGCAATCTGCTGACCGACGGCTGCCGCAGGGTACTGGACTTCACGCCGCAGCGCATCTGTCTGGACATGGGGGACACCCTGGTAACATTGTATGGCGCGGACCTGCGGATAGAATCCTTCGCGGGCAAAAGATTGATCGCGGCGGGGCGGTTCGCGCGCATTGAGCTGCGCAGCAAGTGGGAGGTGCCGCAGGAATGAGGCTGCAATTCTGGGCAGCGGATACCCTCCGCTTTTCGGTCACAGGGCCGGAGCCGCACCGCTTTTTGAACCGTGCCGCCGCGGCGGGCGTGCGGCTGCGGCGCGTCCGCTGGCAGCGGGACGGCTATGCGGCTACGGTCAGCGGTACAGACCGCCGCCGGTTGGAGAGAATCGCGCGGGACGGCGGCTGGACGCTTGCCGTGACCACTCGCCGCGGTCCGGGAAAGCACACGGAGCGCCTGCTGCAGACCCGCCCCGGGCTGGCCGCGGGGGCCGTGCTGTTTTTGCTGCTGGTGCGGGCGCTGGGCGGCCTTGTCTGGTGCATCGACTTTGGCGCGATGGACCCCGGTCTGCAGCCCGCCATGCGCCGACTTTTGGCGGACTGCGGCATTCATGAGGGCGTGCTCCTGACAAAGCCGCTGCTGCAGACCGCGCAGGCACAGGCTTTGCGCCGCAGTGAGGTGTTCGGCTGGGTCAGCCTGAACTTTACGGGCGGCTGCCTTGCCATCGAGAGCACGCCCTCCCAGACCCAGACCGTGCGGGAGCCGCCGCCCCGGCAGGGCCTGTACGCCAGTGCGGACGGGGAAATACTTGCCGTTGAGATCGAGAGCGGCTTTGCAGCGGTGACGGTGGGGCAGACCGTCGCCCGGGGCCAGCTGCTGGCTGCTGCTGAGCGGCTGGACCGCAAGGGCAACGCTGTGCCGCAGGGCGCCGGCGGGCGCGTTATAGCGCGGGTACAAAAGCATTACACAGCCCGCCAGTCCCTGACGGCAGAGGCTTCCGTCTACACGGGCCGCAGCCGCGTGCAGACGACGCTGTACCTGCCGTGGCGCAGCTATACAGACGAGCCGGAGGACCCGCTGACCGGCATCACGCAGACCGACTGGCTGCCCGTGCAGCTGGGCCGCCTGGCACTGCCCGCCAGCCTTTGCCGCGTGACGACCTGGGAGCAGCTGCCGGACACGGTGCAGTATTCCGAGGCTGCCGCCGCCGCACTGGCCCTGCGCGCCTGCCGCGCCGCGCTGCTGGCCGAGTTCCCGGATGCGGTCATCGAGGCAGAGCAGCGCGAAATTTTCGCGCAGGAAGGCGCAGAAACGGCAGCTGTGACCTATATTTTCACCGCCAACATCGCCGCACCGCCGTGATTCGACATATTTTGCTTAGTGTGACGAAATGGCTGATAAAATTTTGTGCAATATTCATAGTTTCTTTTGCGAAAAACTGTGATATAATCTAAATGTATAGCTATGTGCTACACCATGGAACCGGGAGGATGAAAATTTGGCAGAACGATCTTTGGAACTGGACAGCATTGAACTGGCAGCAGCCATCTTTGGCAGCGGCGACCAGAATATCCACCTGCTGGAAAAGGAATTCCGCGTCACGGCGGTCTGCCGCGGCTCGGTGCTGCGCTTTACCGGTGAGCAGAAGGATGTGGACGCCGCCGCCCGCGCCGTGGACGGCATGGTCACCCTGATGGAAAACCACACCCCGCTTGAGGAGCAGACCGTGCGCTACTGCATCAGCCTGGCCCACGGGGGCGAGGAAAAGCGCCTGCGGGAGCTGACCGACGATTTCGTCGCAGTCACGGCCAAGGGTCGTCCCATCCACCCCAAGACGCTGGGCCAGAAGGAATATCTCGCCGCCATCCGCAAAAATGCCATCACGTTCGGTGTCGGGCCTGCGGGCACCGGCAAGACGTATCTGGCTGTGGCAATGGCGGTCAAGGCATTCAAGTCCAAGGATGTCAGCCGCATCATCCTGACCCGCCCCGCCGTCGAGGCGGGGGAGAAGCTCGGTTTTCTGCCGGGCGACCTGCAAAACAAGGTTGATCCGTATCTGCGCCCGCTCTACGACGGGCTGTTTGATCTGCTGGGGGCCGAGACGTTCCAGAAGCTGTTTGAAAAGCAGGTCATTGAGGTCGCACCGCTCGCCTATATGCGCGGGCGCACGCTGGATGACGCCTTCATCATCCTGGACGAGGCCCAGAACACCACGCCCGAGCAGATGAAGATGTTCCTGACGCGCATGGGCGTCGGCAGCAAGGTCGTGGTCACCGGCGACGTGACCCAGATCGACCTGCCGGATAAGGTGCGCAGCGGCCTCATTGATGCCCTGCATGTCCTGCGGGACGTCGAGGGCATCGCGCAGGTCCGCCTGACCGAGAAGGACGTCGTGCGCCACCGCCTGGTGCAGCAGATCGTAAAAGCGTATGAAAAGGCCGCCGAGGAGAAGGCTCCCGGCAGCCACAACCATAAACAAACAATGGAGGTCGATTAACGTGTCCAATAAGGTGTTGATTACGAACGATCAAAACGTGGTCAAGGTCCCTTCCGGGCTGCGCATCCTGATCCGCCGCAGCTGCAACGCGGTGCTGGATTTCGAGCATTTTGACGGTCCGGCGGAGATCAGCGTGACCTTCGTGGATAACAACCGCATCCACGAGCTGAACAAGGAGTACCGCAACAAGGATTCCGCCACCGACGTTCTGAGCTTCCCGCTCGGTGAAAACGGCGAGTATGACATTGACGAGGACAACGGCTGCAAGCTGCTGGGCGACATCGTCATCTCGATGGAGCGCGCCATGGAGCAGGCCGAGCTGTACGGCCATTCTTTGCAGCGTGAGGTCGCGTATCTGACGGTACATTCGATGCTGCACCTGCTGGGCTACGACCATGAGGCCGGCGGCCTGGAGGCCGTGCGTATGCGCGAGAAGGAGGAGGCTGTGCTCATCCAGCTCGGCCTGCCGCGCACGGTTTCCTATACCAGCGATGAAATTTGAGCAGCTGACCCGCTTTGCGCGGGGCTTTGTCTATGCCTACAACGGCATACGCGCCGCTGTGCAGGAGGAACGCAACTTCCGGTTTCACCTCTGCGCGGCGTTCTATGCCTTTGTGGCGGCATTCTGGGCGGAGCTTGACCCCGTGGAGACCGCGCTTATCGCACTCTGCGTGGCGGCGGTGTTGGCGCTGGAGCTTGTCAACTCCGCGATTGAGCGCGCCGTGGACAAGCCCGACACCACCCACTGGTGGAGTGCAGGCGCGGCCAAGGATATGGCCGCGGGTGCAGTGCTCGTCATGGCGGTGGGAACGCTGATCGTGGCCCTCTGCGTGTTCTGGCCGCGGCTGGGCACGCTGTGGGCTAGCTTTACGCTGCGCCCCACACGCCCGGCGGGGCTGGTGCTGACGCTGGTCATCTTCTGCAAATTCATTTTCCGTTCTTCCAACTCAACAGAGAAAGGCAAACAACCGAATGGCAAAACCGATTCCTGAAATGCCGTCCAGCGTCTTTGTGGCGCTGGTGGGCCGCCCCAACGTGGGCAAATCCAGCCTGACGAACTACCTTGTGGGCGAAAAGGTCGCTATTGTGACCAAAAAGCCCCAGACGACCCGCAGCCGCATTACCGGCGTCATCACCAAGGGCCCCGTGCAATATGTGCTGATGGACACCCCCGGCATCCACGCCGCCCGCAACAAGCTGGACGCCCGCATGACCCAGACCGCCGCCGCCAGCCTGAAGGACGTCGATGTGACGATGATGCTGTTTGAACCGGCAGGGGATTTCACCGACGCCGAGCTGACGATGGTCAAGGCGCTGCAAAAGGGCGGCCCGGCCATTGCCGTTATCAACAAGGTGGACCTGCTGGATAACTTTGCCACGCTGGAAGCCCGCAAGAAGCAGCTGGAGGAGTTCGGCTGCTTTGACCACATCGTCACGATCTCGGCTAAGGACGGCACGGGCTGCGATGAACTGTTTGCCATGCTCAAGCCCTACGGCAACGAGGGCCCGCACTATTTCGATGATGACGCCTTCACCGATATGCCGGAGAAGGAGCTTGTCGCAGAGCTTGTGCGCGAGAAGGCACTGCTTTTCCTGCGTGAGGAGGTGCCCCACGGCATCGCCGTTGTTGTCGAGCGGTTTAAAGAGCGCCCCGACAAGGATCTCATCGACATTGACGTGGACATCTACTGTGAGCGCAAGAGCCATAAGGGCATGATCATCGGCAAGGGCGGTCAGATGCTGAAAAAAATTGCCTCCGCCGCCCGCATGGACATTGAGGAGCTGCTCGGCGTCAAGGTCAACCTCCAATGCTGGGTCAAGGTCCGCGAGGACTGGCGCGATAACGAACTGCAGCTGAACTCGCTGGGATTTGCGAAGCCGTAACGATGCTGCACGTCGTAGGGGCGGGGTATGCCCCGCCCGCATCCTACCCGTTATAGATAATTATCCGTAAGGCCGCGGGCCGGACATGCCCGGCCCCTACAGCATTTGCAAATTTATTTTATTCCCCATTCCGCCAACATCCCCGCGCCCCCTCTGCTACACTGTAGCCATGGGGGTGAACGGCATGGACAAAACGGCGGACGACTGGCGGCGCTTTGCGCAGACAGGCAGCATTTACGACTATCTGACGTACAAAAATCAACAAAACACAGCACAGGAGGACGTATATGCAGGTGGCAACAACGGGCCTTGTGCTGCGGCAGGTCAAGGTGGGCGAGGCAGATCGGATCCTGACGATCCTGACGCCTGACCTCGGCGTGGTGTCGGCGTCGGCCCGCGGCAGCCTGCGGATGAAGAGCGCCCTGTTCAGTGCAACAGGGCTGTTCTGCTACTCGGAATTCACGCTCACCAGCGGGCGCAGCCACTATTTTGTGGACACTGCGCAGGTCAAAAAGGTGTTCCACGGCATCTCCGCGTCCATTGAGGGTATGGCTCTGGCCAGCTACATGGCGGAGATCGCGGCGGAGCTTTCCCCCGCGCCGCCCGAGGCCGACGCCCAACTGCGCCTGCTTCTCAATTGCCTGTATATGATCAGTGAGCGCCACTATCCCTGCGCGCAGCTCAAAGCCATCTATGAGCTGCGCGCCCTGACGCTGGCGGGCTATATGCCGGACGTGCTGGCCTGCGCGGGCTGCGGTAAATACGACGGGGGAGAGTTTTACCTTGACCCTGTCGAGGGCCGTCTGCTCTGCGCCGACTGTGCCGAAAAAGCGCGCCATATCACGAATCTGGACAACGGCGCGCTGTACGCCCTGCGCCATATCTGCCTGGCCGAGGATAAAAAGCTGTTCGGGTTCAAAATCTCGCCCGAGAGCTTACAGGAACTTTCCCGCACCAGCGAGCAGTACACGCTGGCGCATCTGGAGCATGGGCTGAAAAGCCTGGATTTTCTCAAATCTGTACTTGAATAAGGAGACCTAAACCCTGTTATGGATACCGCCTATAAAACAACACTGGAGCTGGACAAGGTCCTGAACCGCGCTGTGCAGCTCTGCGCCTGCCAGGAGACGAAAGAAATGATGCAGGCGCTGGAGCCGGCCCCCACGATTGAGGATGAGCGCTACGACCTGACCCAGACCAACGCCATCAACGCGCTGCTCATCAAGAACGGCAGTCCCCGCTTCGGCAGCGTGCGCGAGGTGCGCCGCATCGTTGCCCACGCCCGCAAGGGGGGCATCCTCTCGATGGGTGAGCTGCTGGAAATTGCCGCGACCCTGCGCAATTTCTCGGGCCTGTCCCAGTGGTACGGCCTGAGCGAGCATGAGATGCTGCCCACTGACGACCTGTTTTTTGCGCTGGCCCCGCAGCCGGTGCTGGAAAAGCAGATTTCGGAGAGCATTATTTCTCCCGAGGAGATGGCCGACACTGCCAGTGTGACCCTCCACGATCTGCGCCGCAAAATCCGCCAGACCGAGGATTCCATCCGCACCAAGCTCGATAACATCATCCGCAACTCCACCACCAATAAATTTTTGCAGGATGCCGTCGTTTCCCTGCGCAATGGCCGCTACGTCGTGCCCGTCCGCGCCGAGTACCGCGGCGAGGTCGGCGGCGTCATCCATGACGTCTCGTCCACCGGCGCAACGGTCTTTGTAGAGCCTACCGCCGTCGTCGAGGCCAACGCCCGCATCATGCAGCTGCGTGCGCAGGAGCAGGAGGAGATCACCCGCATCCTGACCTCGTTCTCGACGCAGGTCGGCTCGCTGGAGCCGCAGTTCACCTACAGCTATGACGCGATGCTCAAAATCGACCTGCTGCTGGCAAAGGCCCGGCTGGCTGTGGAGCAGAACGCCTTTATGCCCGCCGTCAGCGACACGGTGCACTTCAAGCTGAACAAGGCCCGCCACCCGCTCATCGACAAGAAAAAGGTCGTGCCTGTGGACATCGAGCTGGGCAGCGAGTACGACACCCTCGTCATCACCGGCCCGAACACCGGCGGCAAGACCGTTTCGCTCAAAACCGCGGGCCTTCTCAACGCGATGGCCCAGTACGGCTTCCTGATCCCCGCGCACGAGAGCAGCATCGTCTGCCATTTTGACGAGTACCTTGTGGACATCGGCGACGAGCAGAGCATTGAGCAGAGCCTGTCCACCTTCTCCGGCCACATGAAGCGCATCAGCGGCATTCTCGACCTGGCGGGCCACGCCACGCTGACCCTGCTTGACGAGTTGGGCGCGGGCACCGACCCTGCCGAGGGCGCGGCGCTGGCCGTCAGCATTCTCGAGCAGCTGCGCCGTCAGGGCAGCCTGCTCATGGCCACGACCCACTACGCTGAGCTGAAGGTCTACGCGCTGGAAACGCCCGGCGTCGTCAACGCCAGCTGCGAGTTCAACGTCGAAACGCTGATGCCCACCTATAAATTGAGTGTCGGCGTGCCGGGCAAATCGAACGCCTTCCTCATCAGCGCCAAGCTCGGCATTCCGCAGGAAATTATCGACGCCGCACGCAATCACATGTCGAACGACGATAAACGCCTCGACAGCGTGCTGTCCCAGCTGGATGACCTGAAGGTCCAGCTGAAGGACGCCCAGGCCGAGGCCGAGCAGGCCCGGTATGAGGCGGAGCACGCACTGGAAAGTGCCGAGAAGAAACGCGACGACCTGATCAAAAAGGGTGAGGAAGAACTCGAAAATGCCCGCCGCCAGGCCCATGACCTGATGCAGCAGGTGCAGAACGAGGCCTACAGCCTGACCGACGAGCTGCGCCGCATCCAGAAGGACGAAAAGACCAGCGCTGCCCAGCGTGCTGTCCGCGCCCGGGAAATTGCCCGCAGGGACACCGAGACACTGCTGAAAAAGACCGACGCCAAGCCGCAGCCCGTAAAGGAGTTTGTGCCTTTGAAAGAGGTACAAATCGGGCAGGAGGTCGTTATCGCAGACCTCGGCCAGACGGCCACTGTCACCGCGCGGCCTGACCGCAACGGCATGGTCGAGGTGCGCGCCGGCATCATGAAAACGAAGGTGCCGCTGACGAACCTGCGCGCGCCCGATAAGATGGAGAAGCGCAAGCCGGCCGAACCGCACCGCTCGACCCGCGTGCAGCTCGACAAGAGCCGCAAAACCAGTATGGAGCTGAACCTCCGGGGCTACACCGTTGACGAGGCCCTGAACGAGGTGGACAAGTTCCTGGACAGCGGTATGCTGCGCGGGCAGTCCACGCTCTATATCATCCACGGCAACGGCACCGGCGCGCTGCGCACGGCCATCCAGAAGCATCTGCGCACCCACAAGGCCGTCAAGAGCTTCCGCCTGGGCCGCTACGGCGAGGGCGAGAGCGGCGTGACCGTTGTGGAATTAAAGTGAAAATCAAAACAATCCGCGTGTTTTGTCTATGGCAATCGTTCACCGCGTTTGCTATGCTAACAGTATTACGATAATCGTTTCAATAAGAAATTAACAAGAGAGCGAGTGAACGCTTTGGCTATGGATTACAACAGCACACGCAGCTTTACCATGACGCTGGCACACCGCGCTGTGGGGGACATCCGCCGCGGCGGCTTCCGCCAGCTGCGCAACTATGTGGATATGTGTGCCACACTGGCTAAAAATCAACAGCAGAAGGACTTTTTTTCCTACGCGCAGAAGGCTCTGCAGCGCACAGACAGCTGCTACTACAGCCTTATCCACCGTCTGTTGGATTCCGTGGATGAGGATCGCATCTGCACCGTCGGCGTCAATATGGGCTTTGGCGGTTTGATTTACGGTGCCAGTGAGTTGAAAAAGCAGGCTGACCTCGAAGGTCAGCCTATTGCCTGGATCACGGCGGCCCGCTGCGGCGACGAGCGCCTGAGCGAGTTGGTGCCAAAGGCCGCCGGGCGCGGCAGCTTTGTCTGGCTGCTGGATGCGACGGACACCGACCCCGCGCAGGTCGTGCTGCTGGCTAAGGCCAACCCGCAGAGCGCCTTCGGTCTGCTGGCTGACCCGTCCGCACTGACCGAGGACTGCGTCAAGACGCTTGCGGCATGCCGCAATCTGGTGGTTATGCCGCTGCTGCAGACGCCAGAGCTGACCCCCGAGGTCTGCCGCGCCGCCCGCCGCCTGAAAGCCCAAAAGATGTTCTATGTGCTGACGGTTCTCATCGATGACGAGACCACGGGCGAGGTCATGCAGGACGACTGGCTCGAGAGCATGGCGCAGGAGACGCTTTGCTGCATGTGTGCCCGCAAGGCCGGCACATCGGACGAAACCGCCCGGAAGCTGCGCCGCAGCATCGTGAACGGACGCCTTGAGACCGGCAAGCCCGTGCTGCTGCTCGACTGGGACGGCGATGTGCGCTATCTGAACAACCGTATTTCGGAGTATATGACCTTCGGCAGCGTCCTGCCGGAGGGCAGCACCTTCCCTTTGCAGTTGGGCTGACTTCTTGGCCCCCTCTGCGAGGGGGGCTCCCGCCGCAGCGGGTGGGGGAGAGAACCTTACGCCAGCTAGAAATACTTCGGGTTATGGCAAAATTCGCTCCCTCCGGCCCTTCGGGCCGCCTCCCTCGCCGAGGGGGGCAAGTACTGCCGCATAAAATGACAAAAACCGACCCCGTACCGATGCTATGATCGGATACGGGGTCGGTTTATTTTGCGTTTATTGCGGATCGCCGCGCAGCAGCTTCTGCATGATCTCGTGGTTGAACACCGGGATCGACAGCTCCGACATGTTGGACAGGGCGTTGCTCTTCATGCCGCTGAGCACCCACGGAATCAGGATACCCATCATCGCACCGGCAAAGAACTGCCCGATCTTGCGGGTCTCCTCGGCGCTGGCATCGGGGCTCAGCTCCCGCACGTTCTGCTCAAAGATGGAGCGCAGATAATCGAACATATATTGCTGCAGGCTGTTCTGCCCGTTATAGGCAAGGGCATTGCAGTAGAACACCTTGTTTTCCAGAAAATAGGTCTCCAGCGCCGCCAGCAGGGCATTCCAGCTGGAATAGGCGCTGAGCTCCACCAGAAACCGGGTGATGCCGCTCTGGAAATACCAGTTTACCAGATCGTACTTATCCTCAAAATGGTAATAGAAGGTGTTGCGGCCCACATTGGCGTGATCGACAATGTCGTTGACAGAAATTTTCTCCAGCGGAGTCGTGGCCATCAGCTCCTGCAGACTCTGGGCCAGTAGCTGCTTGGTTTGATTGGAACGAGGCATAGCAATCCTCCTGTACGGTAGGTGGTAAAATTACATACCTGCATTATAACACAAATTCGACATAAAGTGCAATGCTTTGTGGGAAGAACAAAAGAAGAACAAAAGGCAAGACCACGCAGATGTTGTATGACAATTTGCGCGGAGTGTTTGGTTTTGCCTGCGGCGGCGGGGTTTCCGGGCTGTCAAATTGAACATTCCACGGCTTTTGTCTATGTACACTAAGCCGAAAATAAGCATAAAATAGTGCCATACCAAATGAGTGTCCCAAACGGAGAGAAAAAGGAGAGCAATCTATCATGCCGATGAATAAAGTGGTTCATGCCGCTCAGCGCGCTGCATTCAGCGCTGCCATTGATTCTGCCATCAAGGCCGTGCGCGGCAAAGGCCCTGAAAATATGGCCGAGCAGGCCGTCAAGCTTGTCAACCTGGCCCAGCCTCTGCTGGCCCACCGTTACCCCGATGCCGACTGGGACAAAGTTCGCGCCTTTGTGTCCGACCCCGGCAGCAAGTGGATGGAGTACGCCTACAAGGCTATCAACGAGATCGACCCCCACATCCTCAAGATGAACACCCTGAACCTTGTGTATGAGGGTATGTTCGCGGGCTATAACTACGTCATGGAGCTGCGCAGGAAGTATGACTGCAACATGCCGTGGATCCTGCTGTTCGACCCGACCTCCGCCTGCAACCTGCACTGCAAGGGCTGTTGGGCTGCCGAGTACGGCAACCGCCTGAACCTGAGCTTTGAGGATATGGATCGCATCGTCACGGAAGGCGAGGCGCTGGGCATCCACTGGTACATGTGCACCGGCGGTGAGCCGACCTGCCGCAAGGAGGATCTGTTCAAGCTGGCCGCCAAGCACCAGAACTCCGTGTTCCACCTGTTCACCAACGGTACGCTGATCGACCAGGCTTTCTGTGATCGCGTCAAGGAAGTCGGCAACATGGCCTTCTTCATCTCCATCGAGGGCATCGGCGATGCCACCGATGACCGCCGCGGCGAGGGCGTCTATGACCGCGTCATGCACGCCATGGACCTGATGAAGGAGAACGGTCTGCTGTTCGGCACCTCCATCTGCTACACCAGCGCCAACTACAAGGCCGTCACGAGTGATGAGTTCATGGATATGCTCATCAGCCACGGTGTACGCTTCAACTGGTACTTCCACTATATGCCCATCGGTGACGGTGCAAACGTTGACCTGATGCTGAACGCCGAGCAGCGCGAGTATATGATCCACCGCGTGCGAGAGATCCGCGGCTACACCGGCGGCAAGCCGATTTTCTGCATCGACTTCCAGAACGACGGCGAGTACATCGACGGCTGCATTGCCGGCGGCCGCCAGTATGCCCACATCAACCCGGCGGGCGACGTTGAGCCCTGCGTCTTTATCCACTACTCCAACGCGAACATCCACGACAAGAGCCTGCTGGAGTGCCTGCAGCAGCCGCTGTTCAAGGAGTACCACAAGGGCCAGCCCTTCAACCACAACCACCTGCGCCCCTGCCCGATGCTCGAGAACCCCGAGCTGCTGGGTGAGATGGTCAAGCGTTCCGGCGCCCACAGCACCGATATGCAGCAGCCGGAATCTACGGACGATGTTTTCCGCCGCTGCCGCCCCTACGCTGACCAGTGGACTCCGTCCGCTGACCGCATCTGGGCCGAGGAGCACCCCGATTGCGCTTCCTGCGCCAGCTGCTCCGCCTGCGCATCCAAGTAAAATCGCATAAATAACATTTCACGCCCCGCTGTGATTTGCAGCGGGGCGTTTTTGTTTGGTTTGGCTCCCCCGTGGGGAAGGCATTCATCTTGTCAGCTTTTCGCACATCCCACCGTCCGCGGATTTTCTCTCCAACCGGCGCATATAGTGGTAGCATGGCGGCAAAAAGGGGAGGTGGGCGTATCAAAACGGTGGTGTATCTCGATGTACTGCTGCTGACGAATTTCCTGACGGCGTACCTTCTGCTGCTGGCGGCGGGGGCGCTGAGCGGCCAGCGTGCGCCGTTTGCCCGGATGCTGGCGGGCAGCGCACTGGCGGCGCTCTCGGCACTGATTTTGTTCGCGCCCGAGCAGCCGTACCCCGTGCAGGTCGCGTACAAGGCCGCTACGGCGCTGGGCATCACGGCGGCAACGTTCGGCTGGCGGAGCAGGCGGCGGCTGGTGACGGCGGCCTGCTGGTACGCGGCGCTGAACATTGCGCTGGCGGGGGCGGTCCTTCTCGTCATCCTGCGCACCGGCACCCGCGTGGCGGATACGGCAAATTTGACGGTCTACCTGCGTGTTTCGCCGCTACTGCTGTTGGCACTGTCCGGGGCCTGCTGCGCAGCGGTAGAACTGGGCCTGCGGCTTTTCACCCGGCGGGAGGCACCCACCAAAACCGCAGGGCTGGAGCTGGAGCTCTGCGGCCAGCCCGTCCGGCTGCGCGCGGCGCTTGACACCGGCTGTCATCTGCACGACCCCGTCACCTGCCTGCCGGTGCTCGTCGTCAGCTACCCGGATGCGAAGGCCCGTCTGCCGGACGCGGTCAACACCTTTTTGGACCAGTGGTTTGCCGGGGGCACCCGGGCCGACCCGCCGCCCGGCACGCGGCTGCGGTTGGTGCCCTGCGGCACGGCGGCAGAAAAGAGCCTGCTGCCCGGCTTTGCAGTGCAGGGCATTGGGCTGATCACCGAAAACGGCGTGCTGGGGCTGGGGCGCAGCGCCGTGGTGTTTGCGCCGCGCAGCTTTGGCAGCACCGCCTACGAGGCACTGTACGGAAACGATTTTATGTAAGGGGGTAAATTGCTATGCTCAAGGAGCTGTACCTTTTGTGGCTGCGGCTGGCCGCGCCGCAGGACCTGCACTATATCAACGGGGCCGACACCCTGCCGCCGCCCCTGCCGCCGTATTCTTTCTGGTTGACGTCAACGTAGTTCAG
>JABLTQ010025071.1_pt1 | contig 17657 bp, 15 predicted proteins | sample 7160101 | NCBI WGS metagenome assembly JABLTQ01 (sample SAMN14651228, study PRJNA627086) | human gut metagenome | isolation source: feces | host: Homo sapiens
AAAGACAGCAGCTGCGGCGCAACCAGCATGCCAAGCAGGCCAAGCCCGCCCAGCACCAGCACGAGGCGCCGGAACAGGCCGGAGGCCACAGCGGACAGCAGATCCTCCTGCCTGTGCGCGGCATCGCGCCGTACAAGCCAGGCCGTGAGCGTCATGGACAGGGATCCTTCGCCCAGCAGCCGGCGCAGCAGATGCGGCAGACGCAGGGCCGCCACAAGGGCATCGGCCACCGGCCCGCAGCCCACCAGCCAGGCCATGCCCATGTCGCGCACCAGCCCCAGCAGGCGGGAAAGCAGGGTGAACAAGGCCAGCATCCCTGCCGTGCGGGCCATGCGGGCACCGCTTTGCTCACAGCAACCAGTGCAAATATCTGGAGTAAAATTACTGCGAGCTACTTTTCCCATCAGAAAGGACAATGTTCATTTTATTTTTTGTTATACGGTGTACATATAGAGTTTGAGATACAACATCTCCAAACCATTCCCCTGGATGGGGCCAGCCGATTTGGGGAACGCTTATAACTACAGACGATAATCCCTTATTTTCGGCTTCTTTAATATCAGCAAGCCAGCTTTCGACAATATAACGCTTGTCAGCACCATACGTATCAGCATAGATTTTGTTTACGTGGAGTACATCAACCGCTAAAAACAAGATACACATTGGTAAGAATATTTTTACCAGTGAAAATCTCTTTAACAGATAGCATAAACAACATGTCACAGATAAAAGCAAAAAGAAAAAAATTCCATATGTCGCCTCTATCCGTTTCATGAAATCCATTGTCTTCATACTTAATAGAATATCAAAAATAAATATTAAAAACATAGATAGCATACATATCATTACGATATATGATACATTATCCTGTTCTTTTTTATAAATAAAACAACAAAAATATGCAAATACTATCAATAAGCAGAATCCTATAAAATCATTTCTAAGATGAAATAAAAATTCGTGGAATGAAAAAATTACAGTTGACAATGAAATTCCGTTCTTTTGCAGAACATCGAATCTGTTCCCGGACATATCAAATAAAGCAGCAATGGCAAAGAAAACTATTGGCACTAGAAGGACATAGTCCTTGCGAATAAGGCCTTTTTTACATTTAAGGATAAATATAAAGAATGCTGATGATACACTAATCAATGCAGAAAAAGTCATTGAAAACTGCGAAATATACATCAATAAAATTAAAAATGGAATTGAATACCCTTTAATATCAATAATAGCATCATCCAAAGAATACCTAAATAAAATTACAGTGAGTATCGAATTTATTATATTTGAAGCAACATAATATATTCCAGTACAAAAATATGTTGCATAAAATAAAAAGATATTATCATTTTTATATTTTTCAAACATGAAAAATGCAGAAAGCATGAAGAAAGAAACAAGAAGTAATGCCCCGAGCTGGTCTCCCGCCAAAATATCACAAAATAACAGATAAATATTGTATGCTAGCAGGGTAAGCAAAACGGAGAGAAAAATTCCATATATTATAGAGATAGAAGAAATATAATCTATCCCCATTTTATATAAAAAAGCACTCATGCAGCCTATAGCTGGTAGCAATACCTCTGGTAATATACGTGCAGGATTCCATTCCGCTGTCTCTGGCCAAGCATGCCGTGCATAGGAAAGATAGCGCCAATCATCTCCATTATAAGGGATTGATGGATGAACAAAACAAAAAAAGTAAATAAAGATCAAAAAAAGAAAAAGAAAGAAGGTCTTTTCTCTGCAGGGCACCATAACCACTCCTGAAAAAGGGAGGCTGACTCAGCCTCCCCCAATAATTTCGGCTTGCTACGGCCTGTGCGGATCGCTTTCCGTACGCCAGGCTTGGACAGCGGCCCTGACGGCGGTGTCCTTTTCCTCGGGCATGTCCTTGAACTGCTCGGCAAAGACATGGATGCGCGTACCGCCACGGGGCACGAACAGGCCCTTGACACGGCACCAGCAGGGTTCGAGCACGGCCCACAGGTCTTCCAGCACCGTGTTGGTGATGGTCTCCATGAAGGACTGGTGGTTGCGGAAGGCGAACATGTACAGCTTGAAGCTCTTGGATTCCACGCACAGCTGGTCCGGGATGTATTCCACGGTGATGGTGCCCATGTCCGGCTGCCCCGTCACCGGACACAGGGACGTGAACTCGGGGAAGGAGATGCTGATGACGTAGGGACGCTGGGGGTAACGGTTGGGGAAGGATTCCAGCAGCGCCGTGCTGGGGCCGCCCTGCAATTCGGGCATCTTGCCGGTCCCCAGCACATGCAGGTGCTGCGTCTGGTCCTGGCTGCGGGTGGTGGACATGGAAACTCCTTTTCTGATCTTGCCGGGCACCGGGAACGGGCCACGGCTGCCGTCCTTGTAACTTATTGTGCTTGCCGCTACAATAGCGCCCGTTATCTGCCGTCCCGGCAGTTTGTGGAGGATGCATGAAACTTTCTGTTGCCTTGCGAGCCTGTTCCGCCGGGGGCCTCATGCCCCTGTCCGTGGCCCGGGTCGCAGGGATGCCCAGCCATCGTCTGGCGTCCCCGCTGGTGCGCCAGTGTCCCTTCATCCCTGTGGGCACCGGCCTGTATGATGCGAACGATGTGGAACTGCTGCGCGTCACGGGCCGCTGCTGGCTGCCCGCCGATGACGGCGGCCACGCCCTGCAATGCCTGATGACCCGCGCCCTGGTGGATCTGCCCGTGGGCGAGATCAGCCTCAAGACGCGGCGCACGGGCCGTGCCCTGGCCTGGGTGACCCTTTCGGACAAGGGGTCCCAGGGCATGCGTGACGATACCAGCGGCCCGGCCATGGCCGCTCTGGTGGCCGATGCCCTGCCCCTGTGCCACAGCCAGGGCTTCCTGCTGCCCGATGACGCGGTGCAGCTGCGCGCCCTGCTGGTGGATCTGGCCCTGAACCAGGGCTATGACGTCATCTGCACCAGCGGCGGTACGGGCGTGGGCCCGCGCGACATCTCGCCGCAGGTCACGTCCGCGGTGCTGGACTATCCCCTGCCCGGCTTCAGCATGGCCATGATGCAGGCCAGCCTGGCCAAGACGCCCCATGCGGCCATCTCCCGTGCTGTGGCCGGCGTGCTGGGACAGAGCATCATCATCAACCTGCCCGGCAGCCGCAAGGCTGTCGTGGAGAATCTGGAAGCTGTCCTGCCCGCCCTGCCCCATGCGCTGGACAAGTTGCACGGCGATCCCGCCGACTGTGGAGGTTAATCCCTGATGAAACTGCCCCGATTCACCCTGCCCCGTTTTTCCCTGCCTTCCTGCCGGCCGGGGGCGCTGCGCGGACGTTTTTCCGTCCGCGGCTTCGTCTCCTTCTGCCGCATGATCCGCATTGAGCACTCCATCTTCGCCCTGCCCTATGCCTGGGCCGGTTCGGTCATGGCCGCCGGCGGCATGCCGCCGTGGGACAAGCTCGTCCTGCTGACCATCGCCATGGTGGGCGTGCGCTCCTTCGCCATGGGCATCAACCGCATCTTCGACCTGCCCTTTGACCGTGAGAACCCCCGCACCGCCAACCGCCACCTGGTCACCGGCGAGATCAGCGTGCGTCAGGCCTGGGTCTTCTCCCTGGTCATGGCGGCCATCTTCGTGCTGGCCTGTGCGGCCATCAACACGGTCTGTCTCGTCCTCTCGGTGCCTGCCCTGCTCTTTGCCGCCGTCTACAGCCTGACCAAGCGCTTCTCGGCCATCTGCCACTTCTGGCTGGGGGCCACCCTGGGCCTGGCGCCGCTGGCCGGAGCCCTGGCCGTGAATCCCGAGGGCCTGGCCATGGGCCCCATCATGCTGTTCTTTGCCGTGACCTTCTGGGTGGGCGCTTTCGACATCTATTATTCCTTCCAGGACTATGATTTCGACGTAGCCTTCCGTCTTTGCTCCGTGCCCTCGGTCTACGGCCCGGACACCGCGCTGGCCATCGCCGGTTTCTCCCATGCCGTCACGTCCATCTTCCTCTTCCTGACAGGTATCGCCGCCGGGCTGGCCTGGCCCTGGTATGTGCTCTGGGCCGGTGTGTCCGCCATCCTGTTCTGGGAACACCACCTGATGCGTCCGCAGGACCTCAGCCGCGTGAACATGGTCTTCTTCACCCTCAACGGCATCATCTCGCCGCTGGTGCTGGTGGGCGTCATCCTGGGAGTGGTGCTCTAAGATGCCGCGCAAGAAACAGTATCAATGGGACGTGGAGACCAACGGGCAGGAGGCCCCCGAACAGCTCAGCCGCTCGGCCAAGAAGCGCCAGAGCTCGGCCCTGCAGGATCTGGGCGCCGAGCTGACCAAGCTGCCCGTCAACGAACTGGACAGACTGCCCCTGACGCCCGACCTGCTGGAGGCCCTGCGCCTGTATGCCCGCATCAGCAACCGTGAGGGCAAGCGCCGCCAGTTGCAGTTCATAGGCCGCCTCATGCGCGAGGTGGACGCCGGGCCGCTGGCCGAGGCCATCGAGGCCCGCAAGAACGGCCAGCAGGCCGATGCCGCCCGCCTGCATCTGGCCGAACAGTGGCGGGAAAAGCTGCTCTCCGCCGCCGAAGCGGAGGTGGCGGATCTCCTGGCCGCCTTCCCCTGGCCCGATGCCGAAGCCGCGGGACGCCCGGAGCTTGAAAAGCTGCTGGCCGAAGCCCGCAAGGAAGATGACCGGCGCCCGCCCCAAGCCCGTCGTGCCCTCTTCCGGGGCATCATGCGTCTGCTGGAACAGCGCTAGGAAACATCGCCTTTTGGGCCGGGAGAAGGGGGCCTTTTGGAAAAGGGCCCCCTTCCCCCGGCTCCCATCCTCCCCCAAACTTTTATCCGGGTCCGTGCGTCTGCCCGGAAGGCACGGCCTGAGGGCCGCAAGCCTGTCCCCGCTCTTTCTGTGCGCCGGCATCCCGCCTGCTCTCCTTCTGCCTGTCTTTTCCGAGTTGTCCTGCCGCAGGTAGCCCCTGACCATCCTTATAAATGGAACTCACGCAGGGGCGGCGCAGCTTTCCTCCCTGGCCCGGGCTGGTCATGCTGGAGTGCCCCATGCCCCTCCCCTGCGTGGCCGCCCATGTTCCAGGCGTATGCCGATACCCCCGGCCGCAATGGCTTGGGGGATCAAGCTCATGCTCCGTTTGCCTGCCAGCCTTGTGCCATACCAGCTACCGGCACCTTGCAAAAACTGTCGCTCCCGCTGCCGGCCTGTCGTTTCAGGCGCGCCGACCCAGCTTCCCTTCTCAAATTTATTCAAGAGATTCCGGTAGATTGCAGATGAGAAAAATTTTCCCCGGCAAAAAATGAAAAAATCGCTTGACCCCGGAGGGTTTTTTCCGTAGAAGTCTTCTTCGGTGAGCACGCCCTTGTAGCTCAGTCGGTAGAGTGCATCCTTGGTAAGGATGAGGTCACCAGTTCAATCCTGGTCAAGGGCTCCAGAAATTTCAACGCCTGTGGAAACATGGGCGTTTTTTCTTTATCTGCTCCAAGGAGCCTGTCATGCAGATCCCCGTCCCGGTCGCCACAGTCGGCCTGCTAGTGCTCTCCAATGTGTTTATGACCTTTGCCTGGTACGGTCACCTGAAGCACAAGAGCATGGCCCTGCCCATGGTCATCTTCATCAGCTGGTGCATCGCCTTTTTCGAATACGTGTTGCAGGTACCGGCCAACCGCATCGGCTACGGCTACTTCAATGCGGCAGAGCTGAAGACCATCCAGGAGGTCATCTCCCTGACGGTCTTCTCGCTCTTCTCCGTCTTCTACCTGCACGAGACCCTGCGCTGGAACCATGTGCTGGGTTTCGCCCTCATCGTGCTGGCCGCCTACGTCATCTTCAAGGAATGGTAGCATGGTCAGCACGGCTATCATCCTTTTCTGTACTTGCGCCGCCTTCGTGGCGGGCTTCATCGACTCCATCGCGGGCGGCGGCGGCCTCATCACCATGCCCGCCCTGCTGCTTTCCGGTTTGCCGCCCCAGCTGGCCCTGGGCACCAACAAGGTGGGCTGCTGCCTGGGCACCGGCGTGGCCATGCTCAACTTTGCCCGCAGCAACCTCATCCTCTGGCGTCTGGCCCTGCTGGGCGTGGGCTTTTCGCTGGTAGGGGCGGGCATCGGCACCGAGCTGGCCCTCTACATCTCGCCCGACCTGCTGGGCAAGGTGCTGGTGCTCCTGCTGCCCATCGGCATGGTGGCCACCCTCATGCCCAAAAAGGAGCAGAAAAAGCCCCAGCTCACCTCCGGCCGCCGCTACTGGATCCTGGCGCCGCTCTGCTTCCTGATCGTGGGCATCTATGACGGCTTTTTCGGCCCCGGCACCGGCAGCTTTCTGATCCTGGCCCTGCACTGGGTCCTGCGCATCAGCCTCATCGAAGCCTCGGCCACGTCCAAAGTCATGAACTTTGCCTCCAACCTCGGTGCCATGGTCCTCTTCATCTGGAACGGCGCCGTCATCTGGAGCATCGGCCTGCCCATGATGGCGGCCAACATCGCGGGCAACTGGCTGGGCAGCCGTCTGGCCATCAAAGTGGGTGCCGAAGCCGTGCGCCGCTTCCTCTGGGTCTCGCTCTCCCTGCTGCTGGCCACCCTGGTCTGGCGCTTCTTCATCTCGCCCTATCTTCTGGGAGCCTGATCCGCCTTTCCCGATGCCAGGCCGGCAGCCATGCGCTGCCGGCTTTTTTTGTTGCGGGACAGGACGGACGAAGCGCCCGGCCATGCGCCAGGGCGCGATGATGACTGGTTGCCCAACCATCATGTGAAAGAAATATTTGCTGCTTGCCCGCGCCCCGCCAGAGTGCTAGAGCAGGAAAAAAACGCCCTTGCGGGCAAAAGGAGTCCTGTATGCTGAAGCGTATCGTCCCTCTTGTTCTGGCTCTCGTCCTCTGTGCCGGCCTGGCCCAGGCCAAGACCAAGGCCCCCGCGACCCAGCTCCCCGGCGACCTGACCCTGGCCGAAGCCCAAAAGGTGCTCGATGCGGCCTTGGTCAAGGCCAAAGCACAGGGCGTGCCCATGAATATCGCCATCGTGGATGCGGGTGGCAACCTGAAGGCCTTCGTGCGTCAGGACGGCGCCTTCATCGGCAGCATCGACGTCTCCACCAAGAAAGCCGTCACGGCCCGTTACTTCAACATGCCCACCTCCGCTCTGGGCGCCGCTTCCCAGCCCGGTCAGGAGCTGTTCGGCATCGAAGCCACCAACGGCGGACTGGTGATCTTTGGCGGCGGTGAACTGCTGGTCCGCGGCAACGTCATCGTGGGCGCCATCGGCGTCAGCGGTGGGAGTGTGGCCGAGGACACCAACGTGGCCAAGGCCGGTGCCGCTGCCCTCAAGTAGGCTTTCCCCGTACAGCGAAGGCCCTGCGGAACGCTTCGCAGGGCCTTTTTTATTATGCGGAGGACTGGAGAGGACCGGCAGCCACACCAAAAGTCCCTCCGCATCCTTGCTCATGCCATGGGCAAGACAACTCTCAGCAGCACCTTCAGGGCAAAGCCCCGATGCGCTCGGACTGAACGGTCTTGCGTCCCTAAAAAGGGAGGAATCGCCCAAGTCCCTAGCGCTGTCCCCTGACCCGCGCAGAAGGATGGACACTGTCCTTTTTGCGCTCCGCGGGATCGTCCAGCTCCGGCAGGGCCCCGCCGGCGATGGCCCACAGATAGAGCGACGCCAGCGAACCATAGGGCGAGAAGCGCCTGCGGTACCGTTCGAAGCGCTCCCGCGGCATCTCTTTGTGGCGGTAGAGCATGCGCAGGCCGCGCCGGATGGCCAGATCGTCATAGCTCAGGATGTCGGGCCGCTGCAGGGAGAACAGCAACAGCATCTCGGCCGTCCAGACACCGATGCCGCGCAGGGAGGAAAGACGGCGGCAGACTTCGGCATCCTCCAGGGCAGCCATGCCCGGCAGATCGAGTTCCCCGCCCGCCACCTGCTGTGCGATACCGCGCATGTAGTCGACCTTGCGCGCGGAAAGCCCCAGCGCCTGCAAGGCCGCCTGCGGCTGGGCCAGCAGGGCCTGTGGCGTGACCTCTCCCAAAAGGCCGCACAAACGCCCCCAAACCGTGCGCTGGGCAGCCATGCTGATCTGCTGGCCTGTGATGGCGTGCATCAACGCCTGGAAAAGATCCGGCATGACCTCCCGCCGTACCGGGCCGATGGCCTGCATGGCCGCTGCCAGTTTTTTGTCCCTGCGGGCCAGATGGTCCACGGCCGCCTGATCATAGTGGAAAAAAATCCTTTCCGGCATGCTCCCCCCTCTCGTCTGTCCTGTCCCCCCTTTACCTGCCCTTTTGATGCCACAGCCGGGAAAAAGCGGAACCGTCCGCACCAGGAGAGAGGGGACGCGTTCCGCACCTACCAGGCAGAGGGCTTGCCGAAAGCTCAACAAAAGAAGGGGGCCCTTCTCCGTCATGACCTGTCCGCAGGCATCCCCGTGCGCTCGCACGAACGGAGAGCATGTCCCGGGCAGGTCGGAGCTTCCCCCCGAAACGAAAAAGGACGGGAATCTCTCCCGTCCTTTTGTATTGCTGTTACCTGCCGGCTAGTTCTTCAGGCTGTGGATGGGGGCCGGGATACGGCCGCCCAGGCCGATGAAGGCGCTGGCGTCGCCCTTGGGTACGGGGATGATGGCCGCCTTGCCCAGCAGGCCGCCAAAGCTGACTTCCTCGCCCACGCCCTTGCCGGGCACGGGGATGACGCGCACGGCCGTGGTCTTGTGGTTGATCATGCCGATGGCCATTTCGTCGGCGATGAGACCGGAAATGGTGCTGGCCGGGGTATCGCCGGGGATGGCGATCATGTCCAGGCCCACGGAGCAGACGCTGGTCATGGCTTCCAGCTTTTCCAGGCTCAGCAGGCCGGAGGTGGCCGCCGCCTCGATGCTGGAGTCTTCGGAAACAGGGATGAAGGCGCCGGACAGGCCGCCCACGGAAGAAGAGGCGAAGGCGCCGCCCTTCTTCACGGCATCGTTGAGCATGGCCAGCACGGCCGTGGTGCCGGGCGCACCGATGCTGGACAGGCCCACGCTCTGGAAGATCTCGCCCACGCTGTCGCCCACTGCCGGGGTGGGGGCCAGGGAAAGGTCGGCCACGCCGAAGGGCAGGCCCAGACGCTGGGCCACTTCGTTACCGATCATCTCGCCCACGCGGGTCACCTTGTAGGCCGTGCGCTTGATGACTTCGGCCACGTCCAGCAGGGTCATGGGCTTGCCGCCGTTGCGGCTGTGCTCCAGGGCGCGGTCGATGGCCTTCTTGACCACGCCGGGGCCGGAGACGCCCACGTTGATGACCACGTCGGGCTCGCCCACGCCCAGGTAGGCACCGGCCATGAAGGGCACGTCCTGCGGGATGTTGGCGAAGACCACCAGCTTGGCGCAGCCAAGGCCGCCGCGATCGGCCGTGGCCTGGGCCACCTTGAGGATCTGCTCGCCCATCAGGGCCACGGCATCCATATTGATGCCCGAGCGGGAAGAGGCCACGTTGATGGAGGAACAGATGCGGTCCGTGGTGGCCAGGGCTTCGGGCAGGGCCTCGATGAGGGCGCGGTCACCATTGGCGAAACCTTTTTCCACCAGGGCAGAGAAACCGCCCAGGAAGTCGACGCCGGCTTCCTTGGCCGCTTCGTCCAGGGCCTGGCAGACGCGCACCATGCCGTCGGGGCCGAAGGGGGCCCCCACCACGGCGATGGGGCTGACGCTGATACGTTTGTTGACCACCGGGATGCCGTACTTGTCGCCCACTTCGTTGCAGACGTTGACCAGCTGGGAGGCATAGCGGTGCAGCTTGGCCTTGACGTTGCCGGTGAAGAGGTCGATGTCGTGGCTGACACAGTCGAACAGGCTCACGCCCAGGGTCACGGTGCGCACGTCCAGATGCTCGTTGCGGAGCATGTTGAGCGTATTGATAACTTCGCGTTCAGAAAGCATGGATATTCCTTATGATACTTGCGGAGGCGGCCCTGCCGCGCTCCCGGGACGGACAGGATCCTAGAAGGAGCCGATACGATGGACGGCTTCGAAGATGTCGCGGTGCTGCACGCTGACGCGCAGGCCCTGGGCCTGCCCTTCGCTGGCCAGCTCGCGGCGCAGGCGGCCGAGGTCGGCACTTTCGGGGACCTTGACCTCGAACACGAACAGGGCGTGGTTGCTGTGATCCTGGCCCAGGACGGCCTTGAGGCTGTCGATATTGACACCGTGACGGGCAAAGACGCGGCTCATGGCAGCGATGAGGCCGGGGCGGTCGGGGCCGTCCACCGTGACCACGAAAGGCTGGCTGACCACGGAGTCTTCCCAGCGGCCTTCCACGGCCGGGCGCACCAGCACCGAAAGGTCGAGCTTGGCGTCCACCAGGCCCAGGGCCAGCTGGGTATGCAGGGATTCTTCCGTCACGTTTTCAGGGGACTGGACGATAAAGATTGCCGCGAACTCACCGCAAAGGATGGTCTGGGTGACCTCGATAATGTTGCAGCCGGTCTGCCCGAGGATCTGGCTTACCGCGGAAACGATGCCGGGACAGTCCCGGCCGAGAAAGGAGATGGTCAATTTTTTCATGTTTGGTCCTTGCGGGGTTACGTTTTGAAAACGGTAAACTATGCTTCAACGAAATTCAAGTATGACTACTTTATCATTTTCCCGGCCGAAAGGCACCCTCCGGCCGCGGAGTTCCCCCCGGCCCGGAACCTTGACGACAGGGCCTGAATGGCATACCTCTAGCCATTCAACCGTTGAGCCCGAAAGAGGGCCGGGCCATGCCCGAAGCAGGAGTTTGCAGTGGAAAACCGGGAAAAGAGTCCTAAGAAGCAAAAGATCAAGCTGAATACCAAGTCGCAGCACGCCGCCTATTTCATGCCCATGCTTGAGGGCTTTGCCGAGCGCGACATGCTCAACGAAGTCATCAAAAACCGCGTCGTCAAAGCCTGTGACCTGCTGGACGCCGGTGTCCCGCTGTTCCCCAATGATTTCCGCAAGGAACATGCCATCAGCTGGGTGCTGGACAATTTCGGCGGCCTGAGCGCCGAAGAGCTGGAAGCCAAGGGGGACGTGTTCGCCATCGCCGGCCGCATCGTCTCGCTGCGTTCCTTCGGCAAGGTGGCCTTCTTCCACATCATGGACGAGAGCGGCCGCATCCAGTGCTACGCCAGCCGCGAAGAGCTGCCCGAAGAAGTCTATAATGTAGTGAAGAAGCTGGACGTGGGCGACATCGTCGGCGTGTCCGGCCATCTTTTCCACACCAAGACGGGCGAGCTGACCATCTCCTGTCGCAACCTCAAGCTCATCACCCGCTCCATGCGTCCCCTGCCGGAAAAATACCATGGCCTCAAGGACATGGAGACCCGCTACCGCCAGCGTTACGTGGACCTTATCGTCACCGAGCGCGCCCGCGAGATCTTCCGCAAGCGCAGCATGATCGTGAGCGAGTTCCGCCGCTTCCTCGAAGAGCGCGGTTTCATGGAAGTGGAAACGCCCATGATGCAGGCCGTGGCCGGTGGTGCCGCCGCCCGTCCCTTCGAGACCTATCACAACGCCCTGGACCTCAAGCTCTACATGCGCATCGCGCCCGAGCTGTACCTCAAGCGCCTGCTGGTGGGCGGCTTCGAGAAGGTCTTCGAACTCAACCGCAACTTCCGCAACGAAGGCATCGACACCCGCCACAACCCGGAATTCACCTCCTGTGAGTTCTACTGGGCCTACGCCAACTTCCACGACCTCATGGACCTGACCGAAGAGCTCTTCGCCCGTCTGGCCAACAAGGTCTGCGGCGGCACGGTCATCACCTACCAGGGCCAGGAGATCGACCTCACCCCCGGCAAGTGGACCCGCATGTCCTTCTACGAATCACTGACCAAGATCGGCGGCCACAGCCCCGAATTCTACAACGACTACAACAAGGTGCGCGACTACATCCGCAGCCGCGGCGAAAAGGCCACCGACAGCGAGAGCCTGCCCAAGCTGCACGCCAAGCTCTTCGACCTGGATGTGGAAGAGAAGCTGATCCAGCCCCACTTCATCTACCACTACCCTACCGAGATCTCGCCCCTGTCGCGCCGCAACAACGAACACCCTGACCTGACGGACCGTTTCGAACTGTTCATCACCGGTCGTGAACTGGCCAACGCCTTCTCCGAGCTCAACGACCCCGTGGACCAGCGTCTGCGCTTCGAAGAGCAGGTGCGCGAGAAGGAGGCCGGCGACGACGAAGCCCACGCCATGGACGAGGACTTCCTGCGCGCCCTGGAATACGGCATGCCCCCGGCAGCCGGCGAAGGCATCGGCATCGACCGCCTCGTCATGCTGCTGACGGACTCCGCCTCCATCCGCGAAGTCATCCTCTTCCCGCTGCTGCGTCCGGAGTTCTAAACAAGCATGCGCATGCCCTTTGAGCTGTTTGTAGCGCTGAGATATCTGTTCTCGCGCCGCAAGCAGACCTTCATCTACATCATCTCCATCATGTCCATCCTGGGCGTCGCCCTCGGCGTCGGCGCCCTGGTGGTGGTCCTGGGCGTCTACAACGGCCTGACCACCGACATGCGTGACAAGATCATCGGCGCCAATGCTCACGGCATCGTCATGTCTTACGTGCCCGCGGCCTTCCAGCAGCACCCCGACCTGGTGCAGCGGGTGGAGGCCGTGGAGCATGTGCGCGGCGCCACGCCCTTCATCTATACGGAAGTCATGCTCTCCGCCGCCGGCGGCGTCAAAGGCCTGGTGCTGCGCGGCATCGACCCCGAAAGCGCGCCCAGGGTCCTGAGCATGCTGCGCGAGATCCGCCGCGGCTCCGTGGCCGACCTGAAGCGCGAGGGCACGCCGGGCATCGTCATCGGCGAGGAGCTGGCCAAACGGCTGGGCATCGGCCTGGGCAGCCGCGTCAACCTGCTCTCCCCCTCCGGGGAAAAGGGTGCCACCGGCTATTCGCCGCGCATCCGTCCCTTCGAGGTGGTGGGCATCTTCAAGACCGGCATGTTCGAATACGACGCCACCCTGGCCTTCGTGGACCTCAAGGCCGCACGCGACATCCTCGGCCTGCCCGACGGTTTCCTCACCGGCATCGAGATCATGGTGGACGACGTCTACAAGGCCGACGCCATCGCCCAGAGCGTGCAGGACACCCTGGGCTCCCCCTTCTATGTGCGCCACTGGATGGAGATGAACGCCAACCTTTTCGCGGCCCTCAAGCTGGAAAAGATCGGCATGTTCATCCTGCTGACCATGGTGGTGCTCATCGGTTCCTTCTCCATCGTGACCTCCCTGGTCATGCTGGTCATGGAGAAGACCCGCGACATCGCCATCCTCATGTCCATGGGCGCCACCCGTGCCATGATCCGCCGCATCTTCATGCTCCAGGGCACCATCATCGGCTTCGTGGGCACCCTGCTGGGCTACGGCATGGGCCTGGGCCTGGGCTGGGCGCTGAAGCGTTACCGCTTCATCAAGCTGCCCGAGAACGTCTACACCCTGGATCACCTGCCCATCATCATCAGCTGGCAGGACGTGCTCATCATCGGGGCCAGCGCCATGCTGCTCTGTTTCCTGGCAACCCTGTACCCGGCGCGGCAGGCCGCACGCCTTGAGCCTGCGGAAGCCCTGCGCTACGAGTGACCATGGCCGAGCTCTACAAATTCGAACATGTGGGCAAGCGGTTCTCCGGCCCGGAGAACCTGGAGATCTTCAAGGATATCAACCTCTCCGTGGAAGAAGGGGAGTCGCTGGCCATCGTGGGGACCTCCGGCTCCGGCAAGAGTACCCTCTTGCATCTTATGGGTGCTCTTGATACTCCAAGCAGTGGAAAAATCTTTTTTGACGGCCGGGACATGTCCGGGATGAAGCCTGACGAAAAGGCCCGCTTCCGCAACAGGACGCTGGGCTTCGTATTTCAGTTCCATCATCTCCTGCCGGAATTCTCGGCCCTGGAAAACGTGGCCATGCCGGCCCTGATAGGCGGTGCCTGCCGGGCCGATGTGCTGCCCGATGCCCGAACCATGCTGGAACGTGTGGGCCTTGCCCACCGTGTGGAGAGCAAGGTCTCCACCCTGTCCGGCGGGGAGCGGCAGCGGGTGGCCATTGCCCGTGCCGTTCTGCTGCGTCCTCGGGTGCTGCTGGCTGACGAACCCACGGGCAACCTTGACGAAAATACCGGCGAGCAGGTCAGCACCCTGATGCGCGAACTGAACCGCGAGCTGGGCATGACCCTCGTGATTGTTACCCACAACCGCGAGCTGGCCGCCACCATGAATCGTAGTCTGGAACTGAGAGCGGGGACTCTGTATGAAAAAACATTTGCGTAATTGGCTGGGCCTGTTCTGTTTCGTCCTGCTGGCCTGCCTGTGGGGAGCTGCCCCCCTCCAGGCCGCGGGAAACACGGTGCTGGTGTTGCCCTTCCAGGTCACTGCCGGCCCTGAGATGCCCAACGCGGCCCGGGACGTGCCGCAGATCATCGGTACGGAGATGCAGCAGCGCGGTCTGTCCGTCATCCCCATGGACAAGGCCCGCAGCCTGCTCTCCTCCCGCGGCGGCAGTATCGACATGGCCGCGGCCCGCGAACTGGGCAAGAAGGCGGGCGCCGACCTGGTGCTGTTCGGCAGCTTCACGCAGAACGGCGAAGGCTTTGCCCTGCAATCCCTGCTGGTGCCGGTGGACGAAGGTCAGGCCAGGCCCGCCAATTTCGAACGGCCCTCCCTGCTGAGCCTCAATGAATGCGCCGCCGCCATGGCCGGCCAGGCGTCCGGCATGCTGGCCGGTGCCGCTGCCGCCGCCCCCGCGGCCAGCAGCGCTCCCCGCACCGAGCCCACCGATCCCATCGGCCGCGCCGATTTCGTGCCCATGGGCACTGCCAAGGGCGCCCTGGCCGACGTGCAGGTGCGCGGCCTGCAGGTCATGGACCCTGAAGTCGTCCTCATGCGCCTTTCCATCCGCAAGGGCGACACCCCCTCCGCCAACGACATCAACGAAGAAGTCAAGCGCATCTGGGAACTGGGCTACTTCAGCGACGTCCAGGCCCACATGGAAGGCAATGTGCTGGTCTTCACCGTGGTGGAAAAGCCCCGCATCGAGAACATCATCGTGGAAGGTTCCCACGAGATCGATGCCGAGGACGTGATCGCCGCCATGGGCACCAAGTCCGGCAACGTGCTCAACGAACAGCTCATCGCCGACGACCTGCAGAAGATCAACGAACTCTACCGCAAGGAAGGCTACTACCTGGCCCGCTCCAGCTATCGCCTGGACAACCGTTCCGGCGGCCGCGGTGCCGTGCTGGTCATCCAGGTGGAAGAAGGCAACAAGCTCTATATCAAGGAAGTGAAGATCGAAGGCCTGGAGCAGCTGGACAAGGGCGACATGGACAAGTACCTGGCCCTCAAGCCCCGCAACATCTTCTCCTGGTTCACGGGCACCGGCGTGCTCAAGGAAGAGCACCTGGAGCGCGACACCAACGCCATCGCCGCTTACGGCCTGAACCAGGGCTTCGTGGACATCCAGGTGGCCGCCCCTGACGTGCAGTACAAGGAAGACGGCATCTATGTGACCTTCAAGGTTCATGAAGGCCCCCGCTACAAGATCCACGACATCAAGTTCGGCGGTGACATCATCGACGAAGAACAGGCCATGCTGGATGTGATCGAGATGGACGAGTGGAAGAAGGACAACGACTACTTCTCCATCACCGTCATGCAGGAAGACAGCAAGCGCCTGACCAACTTCTACACCGACCGCGGGTATGCCTTTGCCGAGGTGGATACCCGCGTCATGAAGGTGGACGGCGACGAGCCCATGGTGGACGTGGGCTACATGGTCAACAAGAAGGAAAAGGTCTTTATCCGCCGTCTGATGGTCGACGGCAATACCAAGACCCGCGACAACGTCATCCTGCGCGAAATGCGCCTGGGCGACGGCGACCAGTACGACGGCGCAAAGATGCGCCGTTCCGCCGAGCGCCTGAACCGCCTGCGCTACTTCTCCGCCATCGACAGTGAACTGATCCCCACCGATCGTCCTGACGAAGTGGACCTCAAGATCAAGGTCAAGGAAGACAACACCGGTGCCCTCATGGGGGGTATCGGCTACTCCACCTACTATGACGTGGGCGTGACGGCCTCCATCATGGAGCGCAACCTCTTCGGTCGCGGCTATCAGGTGCAGCTGCAGGGCTTCTTCTCCTGGCGCCGTACGTCGGGCGTGCTCTCCTTCACCAACCCGCGCGTCTACGACACCGACCTGTCCTTCGGCAACGACATCTACTACATCTACGACTACTGGGACGACTTCACCAAGGAAACCATCGGTGACACCATCCGCTTTGGCTACCCCATCGGTGAATACACTTCCGTGGGCCTGGGCTACCGTCTGGAACGCTACGACCTCTATGACGTGGATGCCGACGCTTCGCCCTACATCGCCGACTACAAGGGCACCAACTGGACCAGCGCCATTTCCGCCCGCATCCTGCGCGATACCACCGACGACCGCGCCCGTCCCACCAAGGGCACCATCGCCCGTCTGTGGGCCGAATACGGCGGCGGCGGCCTGGGCGGTACCGACAACTTCATCAAGGCCGTGGCCGACTGGCAGGGCTTCTGGTCCATCAATCCCGAAAACACCTTCCACCTGCGCGCCCGCGTGGGCGGGGTGTTCCAGAACACCAGCAGCCGCGTGCCCGTGTTCGAACGCTTCTGGCTGGGCGGTATGGATACCGTGCGCGGTTACTCCTACTCCGACCTTTCGCCCCGCGACGCCAAGTACGGCGGCGACCAGATCGGTGGTGACCGCATGGGCGTGCTGAACGTGGAATACATCTGGACCTTCCAGAAGGACATGGGCCTCGCCCTGGTGCCCTTCTTCGATGCCGGTTTCAACATCGACCACAAGACCATGGCCGACGACCTCAACGACAAGATCGTCTACTCCGCCGGTCTGGAACTGCGCTGGCGTTCGCCCATGGGCGACCTGCGTCTGGCTTACGGTTACCCCCTGTCCAAGGACTACGACGGTGAGCGCGAGCAGGGCCGTCTGGAATTCAGCATGGGCCAGTTCTTCTAGGCCGGGCTGATCCCCTCCGCGTCAAAAAGCTCCCTTCGGGGAGCTTTTTTTATGTCGAAAAACAGACGCCTCTCTGGACACAACCATAAAACATTATCCATAACTACCTTTAAATGAATATCTTTTAAGAAGTCATCCCGCATGGCACGCAACCTGCAAAGAAAAGGCCGCGGCAAGGCTCCCCTCCTGGGAGCAGCCACTATCCAGCGAGTTCTGTGTCATGGCCAGGAAAAAAGTCACCCCCGCTCCCCGTCCCCAGTCCCCCGGCATGATGGCCCGCATCCTGCCTCCCCTGGGATTCATCCTGGCCTTTTCCCTGCTGGCGGCCTTCTGCCACACCATCAGCCATGGGGCCACCTTGTCCCCCGCGCAGCGCTATGAAGCTGCCAAGGACGACATGGACACGTTGCGCCAGGACAGCAAGCGCGGCATGCAGCGTGCCCCCTGGGAAGAACTGGCCGCCGTCTTCCATGTCATCCACCAGGATGCCGCCACCTGGCCCAACCGTCCCGCTGCCCTGTTCAAGGCTGCTGAATGCTACGAAGAGCTTTCCCGCCGATCCTTTGCCCTCTCCGACGCCCGCAAGGCTGCCGGGATCTTCGAGGAAGTGGCCCGGCAGCACGGCAGCAGCCGCCTGGCCGACGACGCCCTGCTGCGTGCCGCCCGCATCCGGGCCGACA